>PJTT01000031.1_pt1 | contig 293664 bp, 267 predicted proteins | sample 1512261 | NCBI WGS metagenome assembly PJTT01 (sample SAMN08177685, study PRJNA422409) | Soil metagenome, whole genome shotgun sequencing project. | isolation source: Soil (2) enriched on wood chips | place: USA: Madison | collected 2015-01-15 | reverse complement strand
TTCAGGAGTGAGTGAACATCGATTTATTTAAAATTCAAAGTTATGAAAATTTCATTAAAAAATCTTAACCTCAAGGAGGTGGAAAAATTGACGAGAGAGCAGTTGAAAGATGTTTTAGGAGGAGAAGTGACGAACACTGACATTCCACACGGGGAAACTTGTTCTAATAATTGCTCTGACGGAAAAGGAGGTTCTAGATCAGTTACACACACCTGTTCCTCAGGAGAAATGTGCGTAGCGGTTGCCGGCGATGCAATATATTGTGCTGGACAAAAAGCGAAGTCTTGTTAAAGAAGAGGCTTGGGGGTTACTCCTCAAGCCAGCTTTATATGTGTATCACATCAAATTTTTTCAAATGCATTTTTTAAAAAATTTATCTTTGCTTTTTTTTCTCCTTTCAATGTTTTCGTGTAATATGTATCAAAAGTATCATATATCTGGCGAATTACAGGGAGTTAAAAACAAAATGATCTATTTATCTAACAAAGAATTAGGCATAAATTCAGCTTTCAGGTCCATTGTTCATGATTCTACTTTTAGCGAAGATGGCCGTTTTTATTTTAAAGGCCATTATGATCATTCCGACTTTTTTGCGATAGAAGTTCCTGAACAGACTTCTGCTTGGCTACCGTTCATTGCGCCGCCGCGCAATGAAAAAGTTCATATTTCTGGTCATGTAGATAGTTTACATCGAGCTCATGTAATCGGTAACAAAAGGCACGAAGATTTTGTCGTATTTAAAGATTCTATTCGAAATAAATTTGATGCCCCAGCTATAGAACTTTATGAGAATAGAGATCGACTTATTGGTTGGAGAGATTCAGTTGGGATAATAAATCGGGAACGCGCAAAATACTTGATTGCGCAAGCCAAACTGACACCTAATAATTACGCCGTATCTTATTTTAGCTATAGCAATTTCTTAACTACCAACAAGCAGGATTTAACTGAAATCTACAACCATTTAGCTGTTTCAATCCAACGCACGGATTATGGAAAAATGTTATTTGATCATATAAATTCCGTTGGCGAAGGAGATGTCGCATACCCATTTTCCTTACCCGATACCTTGGGAAATAAGGTTTATTTGGAAGACTATCGGGGAAGCTACGTGTTGTTAGATTTTTGGGCTAGCTGGTGTGTGCCCTGTCTGAAGGAATTACCTGAATTAAAAGAACTTTTTACGAAGTTGGATAGCGGCAAAATTAAAATTTTGGGCGTATCGTTAGATACGAAAGAAAATCTATGGAAGAGCAGCATTAAGGATAATAAAATTCCTTGGACAAATATTAGTGACCTCCAAGGCAATAAGAGCGCTTTAACTGTTCGTTATCGCACTCACAGTGTTCCTTACAAAGTGCTAATAGATCCCTCAGGTAGAATCATACTAAGCTCTCATAAACTTGGTGATGTTATAAATAAACTTCAGAAAATTGGTTTGCTGTAACGAAAAACTTATTGTTCTGTAAATTTTGATGTTCGATAATTATTCTTCATCTATCTTTTATGTTGTAGTGTATGATGCTATCTATAGCAGGTGTAATATTAATCTCCCTACTCTAAAAATTAGGGTAGGGAATTTTAAAAATTATTAATGATAAGAATATTTTCATTTCTCATTGTTTATCTAGCGAGCTTCATAAGCTATTGCCAAAGCAATTATTTTGAAATTAACGGTCATATTGCTGAGTTAGGCAATTCTACAATATACTTATATAAAGTCAATTATTTTTATGGCATTGGAGATACTAATCAGCTCATTGATTCAGCAAAAGTTAATAATGGACGTTTCACTATAGAAGGTATTTATAAAGAGCCGGGGCTATTTGTATTAGAAGTTTCGAAAAATATGCGGCGATCAATACTTTTCATTTTGGAAAAGGGGGTTACCAACATCGAGCAAAACCCAAATATTCTTTCCAATATTGAGATTAGCTCCGGGAGAGAACAAGAGGCATATAAGGCTTACAGAGAATTAAGGTCGTCCGATAGCCAAATTGAGTTGAGCAATAATCTGACGGACTCTGTTATGAAATATAAGCAGTCTGACAGGCAAAAAAGTATTCACTATGCAAATGAATCAGCGAAAATTAAATCCAAAATGATTAACGATCAGCTATCGTTTGTCAGGAAAAACCGTAATGCATATGTTTCTATATTAATATTAGACCATTTAATTAGAGATGGGGTCGATCAAGGTATTTTACTTCGAGAGTACAACCTTTTAATTCAAGAGTTAAAGGAAATTCAGATGCAAAATTCGTTTTGAAGAAAATACGAAATATGGAAAATAACTTTACAGAAAAGACTATACCACATTTCCAATCGAAAGACATAAATGGTCGCGAAATATCGATATTGCCATCGCGTGATAAATTCCTTTTAATTGATTTTTCCGCTTCTTGGTGTAAACCTTGTATTGAAGAACTGCCTAAACTCATAAGCTTGTACAATAGCAGTAAAAAACTTACAATCATCAGTATTTCTTTAGATAGAAAAATTGGTGATTGGAAAAATATAGTCGAAAGATATAACATTAAATGGGAAAATGTTTGTGATGGAAAAGGTGCTGACAATGAGATCGTACAATACTTCAAGGTTAATTCTATACCAAGGTACATCCTAATTTCTCCGGAAGGTTTAGTCGTTTTTGATTCAATAGACGCTAAATCAAATTTAGACTTTACGTCATTTTTAGATTAACCTATTTGGAATTGCAACAAAAGGACTATAATGATCAATATCTCAGCGCAACCATTTTCTGTTTACTTTGCTTGGCAGCTAGAAGTACAACTGCATAATTTTAGCAAGCATGGGATTGTTAAGGAATGTATTCATGTACTTTTTTCTTATGATCCGGAAATTGGAATTCCTAAAGAGCTAAATTATTTTACCAATAAAAATAGATTACTTGCCGAGTTTTTTTGTTATCCCGATTTACGTAGCAATGTGAGTTACACTTCCAGTATACGGCCGCATATTTTAAAACAACACTTTGCAAAATTCGAGTATTTAGGTCACGAGACTATCTTTTATCATGATTCTGATATGCTTTTTTCAAGGAGGCTTAATATAAAAGATGAACTGCATAATGCTACTTGTTATGTTTCGGATACCAGGAATTATTTGGATGTGTCATATATCCGGGCATCGAGCTCTGAAGAACTTTTAGACAATATGCTCGATGTGGTAGGATTAGAAAAGCGTAAACTCTTACATGAAGATTCTCAAACTGGTGGTGCTCAATATATACTAAAAGGTATCAACAGTTCTTACTGGGGAAAAGTGGAAAAAGATTCAGAAAATCTGTATGTGCTAATGAATGCCTACAACAAAAGATGTTGGGAAGAAGAGTACGCTATTAAAAAAGAATATCGAAGCAAAAAAAGAGGCATCCAAGCTTGGTGTGCTGATATGTGGGCTGTTCTGTGGAATCTTTGGTTGTTAGATAAGAAAGTAGAGATTCATCCGGAGATGGATTTTTCTTGGCCTTTCGATTCTATTGCGGATTGGAAAAAAAAAGCCATACATCATTATTCAGGAAATATAAAGGACAGAACGAAGCATTTTAAAAAGACAGAATACTTGAATTATCCACCTTGGTATGATGACGATTTAGTCGAGATTGATCATGACACCTGTAGCTACAAAATTACGGAACTTATCCAGTCACATAGGCAGCGCTTGGATGACGAACGTCCAATCTATTCCAAAAGTTGTGTCATTTTCAAACAAGAAGCGCTTACGGATCGCGCGCTAGAAAAGTATCTTATTTTTAAAAAATATCTGCAAAAGCATCTCGCTTTGGATGTTTTTATAATCGCAAAAAATGAACACGATAGCGATCAATATTTAAATCAACAGACATTGGTCAATAAAGTTGTTTATAATGACTACTCAGAGGTTATTCTGATGTCATTAAACTGCTGTATAGACTATGCGACTGTTGAAGAAATTTTTAATCGCACGGAAGAGTCAGATGGTTTCTTTTATCCGACAACATTGTATAAAGTCGATGAGCTTTTCATAGAAACATTTGCCAAAGTGTTGGATATGGAACTGTTTTACGTTAATCAAGGAAAATTTAATATGCAAGCTGACGCTACGAAACGAGGTTTATTTTATTTTAGACTACCTCCCGACGTTGAAAGTAAATGTAAAGTGTTGGAAACTTACATGAGCAATGCGCCAAAATACGAAATGGCTCAAAAAAGTTTAAATGTGGCATTTAATTTTTTATAATTATTATGAATAGTTATGTAAGTACGTTTGATATGCTACATCTGTATCTATTTTCTGACAAAAAAAACAGGAACAAAGCCGTTATTGATGATTGGGCTAAAGAAGTGGTGGAAAGAGAGTTTTATGATTTTGAATTTGGTATTATCGGTTTAGGTTGGTTAATAGGTTATTTGATAGATACTAAATATATGGAAGGTAATGCGGATGAAATACTGGAGGATATTGATGACTTGGTGTACAAGTTAACGATTCGAGAAGTGACGCAGCAAGACAATAATATAGATTCTCTACTTTATCATATAACCTATTATCAGCATCGTTTAAGTTCGAAATCATCGATTCAGTTTTACGGAAGCTTTACACATTTAGAATGTACAAAGCTTTTATTGGGTAAACTCAATCATTTTTTACTAAATGATCCTAGGTTGTCTCCTGAAGGTGTTTCGACGCAGCTAAAAGTAATATTAAAATACACTTATTTAGTTAAAGTTTGTTTAAGTGAATCCCTCGTGGAAGAGGCCCTTTATTTCGCTATAGAAAGATTGATTACGTTTTTTGAACAACAGCAAAATTTGGACGCCTACCTTATAGATCTTGCTAAACTTTATATTGCAGTTAGACAATATGGGAATTCTCACTGGGAAAATAAACTCAAAATAATTTTAGATGGATTCGTGAAAACGCTTCATTTTGAACAAAGTGGTTGGGTGCAAATGGCATACGACAAAAAATGGAATAGAGAACGGTTGCTAAATCTCGTTACTAACGATGTTGAAAACACATTCTTTTTATTTGAATGTATAACCAATCTTGTTGAAAAGGACGAATAATCATGAGAGACATTTCACTAACTATCGTCATTCCTCTCTATAATAATGTTGACTCTCTTTTGAAAGCTTTGAATAGCATTGCAAATCAATCGATAGATAGATGGAGTTGTATTATTATTGATGATGGTTCTACTGATGGTTCCAGAGAATTGGTTCGAGATAAATTTGGTTTGGATAGACGTTTTGTTGCTTTGTGTAGGGATGATTACACGGATGTTAAAGGAGCGAATACTTGCCGAAATATCGGACTTAATAAGACGACCAGTAAACACGTGATGTTTATGGATGCCGATGATTTTTTACATATTCATTGCCTTCGGGATCGATTGAAAATTGTTGATAAAGCTCCATCGTCCGATATGTACATATTCAGTACGGCATTTGTTAATAATGAAGAAAATATAATAGGCCGCTTTCACAATCCGATAAATGATATTTCAGATATCATCTATCGATTAGTAAAACATCAGATACCTTGGCATACTATGTCGCCAGTTTGGTCCGCTGATTTTATAAAAGGTGTCGGTGGTTGGAACGAAGATTACGAGCGCCTCCAAGATGTGGAATTAAATATTAGGGCGCTGCTAGCTCGACCCGATATTGTGTTCGCACAGCAGGAAATAGACAGCTTCTATCATTTCTCGCCGATGTCAGAAGATAAGAAAAGGAAAGCTAAAATGGGGTTTACTAGATTGGTGAGAGATTACTATGATATATTGATAACATCCTTTCTAATTAAAGATAACGTTAAAATAGGTATAGCTAATGAATTCCAGAGGACGCTAGAGGCTCAGTTTACCAGTTATATCAACAATGATCAACCGCGAGATATGCAATGGGAGGAGCTATATATCAAAACGCTAGCTATTTTAGATATTGACCCGGAAGATCAAGAATTAGTGAAGAAAATATTTCTGAAATTATGATTTTTAAATTTGAGTAAAGCAACACATGAGAGTTCGACTAACTACTTTTGCAAGATCCGACGACGATTTACTTCAAAAATTTTCCCAGCGATACTTAATGGGAAAAAGAAGTTGGAAAGATATTCATTTCGTTACCGATAATTCATATGACCGCTTAGTAATATTAACCTACCCGTATCAGGATACATTGGAAGCCGGTTATCTAAAAGAAAAAGCGCTAACTTTCATGACAGAGCCTTCGTTATCTTTCTATGCAAAACCCCATCCTACAACTGCGGTGCTAAGTACTCACTTACATTTGCCTTTCTTTCCTTCCAATATTGATTTACTTAATAGATTAGCAGAGAATGGACAAACCAATTTGACAAAACAAGATTTACTGTCCGTCATTGTAAGTGAGCTTTCTGCTTTTCCTGGCCACCAACGTCGGTTAAAACTTGTTTATTTTGTAGATCAGCTTATCCATGAAGGTTTGGATATCTTCGGTAGACCTTCAAACGGAAATTTTTTTAGCTTGCTATCCAATTACAGGTTTTTTTTACCGGATAAATACGAAGGTTTGTGGTCCTACAAATATCATTTGACTTGTGAAAACTGTTTTGAAGAGGGTTATTTTACAGAAAAGCTTGTAGATCCAATCGTTACAGAAACACTATGCTTCTATGATGGATGCCCAAATATAGAACAATATATAGATAGCCGTGCCTACGTCAAAATAAATGTATCCAATTTAGAGGAATCGCTGGAAACAATCGTAAAAGTTATTCGAGATAATGAATGGGAAAGACGTTTACCCTTCATAAAAAATGCGAAGAGACGTTTTTTGACAGATTTACATCCGTTTAATATGATCTGGATGGCTGTTCACGATAAGGACGTCAGTTCAGTATATCAAACCAGCAAATGATCTAAACCATGCTAAAACGCTTCCCACATTATAAGCAAATGGATATGATGGACTGCGGCGCCACCTGTCTGCGAATGGTATTCAAATACTACGGTCAGCAAATATCCATTTATAAAATTCGCAAACTCTGTCAAACCACGAAAAGTGGTGTAAATCTACTGGGTATTAGTGAAGCTGCGGAAAAACTGGGGTTTCGAACCTATGGCGTTCGTCTAACCTTGGAGCAACTACGAGAAGCAGAGTTGCCCTGTATCCTGCACTGGAACCAAAACCACTTTGTGGTACTCTATAAAATTCGCAAGAAGAAATACTACATATCCGATCCCGCATCCGGTTTACTCACCTACGACGAAAAAGAGTTCGCAAAAAATTGGTTTTCAACACGTGAATTACATGCCGGCCTCTCTTTGATATTAAGCCCGGGACCTAACTTCTATCAACTCGAAGAAGATGAACCGTCCAACAAGCTTGAATGGCGCAAAATCTTTACCTATTTCTATAAGTATAAGAAGCTTTTCTTTCAGCTGATCCTCGGAATGGTATTAGGAACGATCTTGCAGTTGGTTGCGCCTTTTCTTACACAATCGATTGTCGATATCGGGATTAACACCAGAAATATAAGTTTCATCAACCTCATTTTGATCGCACAGCTCATGCTTTTTGTTGGCAGTACGGCCGTTTCTTTTATCCGATCGTGGATTATGCTGCACATCAGTACTCGGGTGAATATTTCAATTTTGACCGATCTGCTGATCAAGATCATGCGCCTGCCCATGGCGTTCTTCGATTTGAAAACGCATGGCGATTTGATGCAGCGCATGGCGGATCAACAACGCGTCGAAGCATTTTTGACCGGTAATACATTAAATACGCTGTTTTCTATGGTCAATATGTTGGTATTTGGCACGCTGCTCTTGGTATACAATAAAACTATTTTCTTCGTTTTTTTCGGCGCTACGATACTGTATACGATTTGGATTTTGCTGTTTATGCGCTACCGACGGGAATTGGACCAAAGGCGATTTAAAATTTCGTCTGAAAACCAGACCTACGTGGTAGAGATGATCCAAAGCATCAAAGATATTAAGTTAAATAATGCGCAAAAGCAAAAACGATGGGGCTGGGAAGCTTTGCAGGCCAAGCTTTTTAAATTTAAGGTACGCAGTTTAGCCTTATCACAATATCAATCGGCCGGTTCATTGGCAATTAGTCAGATACAGGGGATCTTCATTACATATATCAGCGCGAAGGCCGTGATCGAAGATGAGCTTACGCTGGGCGGGATGATGGCCGTTCAATACATCGTCGGGATGGTCAGTAATCCGGTGCAATCGTTGCTCGGCTTTATGCAGGATTACCAAGATGCCAAGATAAGCCTAGAACGATTGAATGAAATCTATGAAACAGAAGAAGAAGAGACGATACAGAAGGATTACCTGATGCAATTGCCTGCAAGCAGGAGCATCACGATGCGCAACCTGACCTTTCGCTATTTTGGTGCCGGCAATGAGCCGATCTTTAGCAAATTGAATATTACATTTCCGGAAGGCAAAACAACGGCAATTGTGGGAACGAGCGGCAGCGGTAAAACCAGCTTGCTGAAACTTTTGCTGAGGTTTTATCCTTACGAAGAAGGCGAGATTTTAGTAGGAGGACGTAAATTGGAACAGTTGGATTTTGCCATGTGGCGGGATAGCTGCGGCTCTGTATTGCAGGATAACTTTGTATACGCTGATACGATCGAACGCAATATCGCCATAAATGATGAGTTTCCGGATGAGCAGCGCTTGAGAAACGCTATAGCCATGGCAAATCTTGATGAGTTTATTAATGAGCAACCTTTTGGGTTGGCAACAAAAATTGGAACAGCGGGAAAAGGTATTAGCCAGGGCCAGCGACAGCGGCTGATGATTGCACGCGCGGTGTATAAGCAGCCTGAATTTATTTTTTTAGATGAGGCGACGAACTCGCTTGACGCCAACAACGAAAAAGTGATCATCGAGAATTTGGATCGCTTCTTTAAAAATCGAACCGTTATCGTGGTTGCACACCGCTTGAGCACGGTAAAACATGCGGATAATATTGTCGTGCTTGAGAAAGGAACTGTCGTGGAAGAAGGAAACCACCAACAACTCACCGCAAAAAAAGGAAGGTATTTTGAACTCGTCAAAAATCAACTGGAATTAGGCAATTAAGTTATGACAAAAAAATACAGTTTACCGGAAGAAGATTCGCATTCGGAAGATTTGCAAGAAATAATTTCCAAGCCGCCCTCTTGGCTACTGGAGCGCGGAATTTCCTTCGTTTTACTGACGATCTTGCTTTTGTTGGGACTTTCGTTCTTTATTCGTTATCCGGAGCTGGTGATGACAGAATTGAAATTTAATACGGCGAATGCACCAAAAGTTGTCGTCAGCCGTGTTAGCGGCAGTATTACCAAATTATTAGCAAATGATGGTGCCCGGGTTGAAGCGCAAACGCCCATTGCCTATCTAGAAAGTACGGCCGATCATGAACAGGTACTAAACTTACTGGCTACGCTGCAAAAATTTAGAACGGAAACTGATCACGTATATGACCTGGAAAACATTATTCCGCCTAATCGGCTACAGCTAGGCGAGCTGCAAGGTAGTTACGAGTCTTTTTATCTGGCTTACCTTAATTATCGATCGGCGGGTGAAGATGGAATTTATTATCAGCGGAAGGGAATCTTGCATAACGAGATGAACAACATCCGCCAACAATACGATCGTGCGGAGGAGTCTTTCCAATTGCAAAAAGCACAGCTCAATCTTGCCGAACAGGAATATGATCGTTACCGAATTTTGGCAGAAAAAAAGGTAATCAGTCCGTTGGAACTGCAACAGAAAGAAGCACTGTTACTCGCCAAGCGACAGTCGATACCGCAGTTGGAAGGAAATATGATTGCTTACGAGAGCAACTTGCTTAGTAAAAAGAAAGAGTTGTCCGATCTAAATAACCAAATTGTAGATGAGCAAAAGAAGTTTGTTCAATCGCTCAACAGCTTTATCAGCGACGCTAAAATATGGGAAAAGAAATATGTACTCGTTAGTCCGGCTCGGGGTAAATTGATTTATGGCTCTTTCCTTCAGGAGAATCAATTGGTACAGGTAGATCAGGAATTGTTTTATGTAAATCCGAATAGTGATCGTTACTACGGAGAAATGCTACTGCCCCAACACACGATAGCGAAAGTGAGGCAGGGGCAGGAAGTTTTAGTCAAGGTGCGTAGCTACCCGTATAAAGAATATGGTTTCTTGCGCGGAAAGGTGGATTACATATCAGATATCCCTATAAAAGACAGCTTGTTTTTTGCGCGTGCGAGCTTGGTCCGCGAAGCAAAAGATTCGTTAATCAAATTAAAGCCGGGAATATATGCGGATGCAGAGATCATAACCGACGACCAATCCATTTTCAAACGGATATGGTCTAACCTCAGCAAATCGATGAAATTTTAAACGGTTTTTCAGTTAACAAAAAACGCAAATATTCTCCATAAAAGTCGTTAACAAAATGAAAAACTTCCGTCATTTACTCCTGATTTGGCTGTTTGTTGCAGGCGTAAGCCAAGCGTGGAAGAATAATCAAGTGTTTTAGCCAACGTCAGTTTTTTATAGTTTATTTAGAAGCTGTTTCCATTACGGAAGCAGCTTTTTTTATGGTGCGGGCGTAAAGGGCTCTTATTGGATGAACACCATCGATTGCGCTGTATTTTATACGGGATAAACCTTGCACATTGCAAAGATTTTTCTATTTTTATTGGGCTTTTACAGCTTACTAACGAATAAACAATGCAGACTAGCAGCTAACGCTTATGTATCCAGACAAACTCCATCTGATTTACCAGTATCCATCCATGAGCTATGCCGATCTCGACCAGATTACGGCACAGCACGAACGTGTGACGTTCAGAAAAGGCGACCTCTTATTACGCGAGGGCCAGGTGAGCGATTGTTACTATATTCTCGAAGGAGGAATTGTGCGTTCTTTCGTATACGACTATGATGGCAACGACATCAGCACCAATTTTTTCTGTGAAGATGAAATTGTGATCGAGGTAGCTTCTATCTTCCACCATATTCCGACGAAAGAAAACATCATCTGCTTAACGGACTGTGTATTATGGCGTATCAAGTTCGATGCCTTTCAGGATCTTTTTGGAAGCATCCCTGCCGTAACGGAATGGGGACGAGCTTGGATGTCGCACCAGCTGTTCTTAACAAAAAAAAGAGCATTGGATATGATTACGCTGTCGGCCATCGACCGTTACAAGCAGCTACTGGATGAAAAGCCGCAGATCCTGCAGCAAGCGCCCTTGAAGCATATAGCGACCTTTTTAGGGATAACAGACACCTCCTTAAGCCGCATACGAAAGGAATTGGTGGGCAAATAGCTTGCCTCGCAAAAAGTTGTCCTAAGGCAAGCGTTTACCTCGAATAGCCACGTAATTTTGATAAGGTAAAACAAACAGCATGCTTTATGGAAATCAATTTTAGAGGCGGACCTAACATAGCGATGAAAATTCCACCGGGAGACTATGAAAAGACGGTCGCGTTCTACCGCGATATCCTCCTATTCGATGTGGAGGAAGTGCCGATCGACCACCCCACGGTGCTGGCCACGCACAAGCTTCGTTTTGGCGAAACGATACTGTGGCTAGATTGTGTAGAGGGTGCGACGCAGGGGCAGCTATGGCTAGAGCTGCAAACAGCGGACGTGGAGCGCGCCACCTCCTATCTACAAACCAACGATGTGCAGACCTGCGATGATATCGAAAAGATCAGCTCAGGGATGCACTGGATCAAAGATCCAGCCGGTACCGTATTGTTAGTAAAAAAATTGGATAACAATAAATAAGAAACAATGGAAAAGATAAATATCCAAGCCACAGTAAACAACAATGTAGCCACTATTTGGAATGCCTACAATTCTGCCGAAGATATTATGCAGTGGAACCACGCCTCAGCGGATTGGCACTGTACAAGTTCTTTCAACGACCTGCGCATTGGCGGAAAATTTAGCAACCGCATGGAGGCCAAGGACGGCAGTTTCGGCTTCGACTTCGAAGGCAAATATACCACAATAGAGCCTTTCAAGCGCATCGCCTATGCCATGGAAGATGGTCGACAGGTCGACATACACTTCCGGGAGCAGGGCGAAAGCACAACAGTTGACATCACCTTCGATGCCGAATCTGAACATCCCATCGACATGCAGCGCGACGGCTGGCAGGCCATCTTGGATAACTTCAAGAGCTATGTAGAGCGGATCTACGGCAACAGCAAAGCATAAGGCTGCGATAAAAATCATAAAAGACGCTATGGCAAAAAACAAAACCACCTACACCGGTGAAGAGGTAAGCAACTTCCTACAGCAGGTGAGCGATGAACAGAAAAGGCAAGATAGCCTCGCGCTGATAGCGCTTATGGAGGAAGTGAGCGGCGAGCAGGCACAAATGTTTGGCCCGAGCATCATCGGCTTTGGCAAATATGCGTACCGCTATGCCAGCGGCCACGCAGGCGAAGCGCCACTGGTTGGTTTCTCCCCACGAAAAGATGCCATATCCCTCTACGTATATACCGGTGCCGATGAACACCGCCACCTCTTGGATGGCTTGGGAAAATTTAAGATGGGCAAAGCTTGCATCTACGTCAAACGACTGACGGATATTGACAGCACGGTATTAACCACATTGATGACGGAAACGATCGCCTTTTTAAGCAATACCTATACACGCGTAGCAAGCACCTAAAGCCATAGCATTACCTTAACATCGTACCAACATGAAGCTCCATTCCACCAATTACTACGATACATTGATTACCGTAGCTGAAGATAGCAAGGCCGACCAGGGCCAAGTACCATTATCAAAAAATGGAAAGAAGACCATCGCCAATTGGCAATTCGAACTCATGTCCGAGCAACCCTTTTCCCATAATTCGGACGAGGTGATTTTTTTGACCTACGCCTACCGCCATGAGCTACTTGATTCCGAAATGGAAGAAGCCCGCGCGCAGTTTTTTGCCAAAGGACAGCCCTGCTTACGTACCTCGCCCTTGGCCAAAACCTATGGTTGGGGTATCCTCTCCAATGCGGCAGGAAAAGTACGGCTGATCGATTCTGCCTCCGACGAATACCAGACATTGCTCGGCACAGACAGCATCAAGAAGGTGCCGGCTATGAAATCTAAAAAGTAAATGCCATGGAAAGCGCCCATTTCACAAACATCGACGAATACATCGCCCAGTTTGACAGCAGGCAGCAAGCCTTGCTACAAAGCGTACGGGAAATGATACAGGAGGCCGCTCCCGAGGCCAAGGAAACGATAAGTTACCAAATGCCCACCTTTCGGCAGCAAGGCAACCTTATCCATTTTGCGCTGTCCAAAAACCATCTTGGCATCTACCCCGGACCGGCAGCCATTACCTTTTACCAAGCCGAGCTTGCTCCTTATAAAACGTCTAAAGGAGCCATACAGCTCCCGTTCGACAAGCCCTTGCCAAAAGCGCTCTTGCAAAAAATCGTACAGTTTAATCTAGATAAGCAGCAAGACAAGGTAGCGCCCGATTGGAAGAAATACCATAGCCAATGGCAAGAAGCTATCGAAAAGACACAAGCGATTGTCCAAGACTTGCCCTTGCAGAAGACCTTTAAATGGGGAGGCGACGTTTATACTTTTCAAGGTAAGAACGTACTATCCTACGCCGGCTTCAAGCAGCACTTCGCCATTTGGTTTTACAACGGCGTGTTTTTAAGCGACCCCGAGCAGGTGTTGGTCTCTGGTTCAGAGGGCAAGACCAAAGGTTTACGGCAGTGGCGCTTTAAGCATGTGGACGAAATGGATGCACAAAAGATAAAACTATACATCGAAGAAGCCATACAAATCGTTCTCGATGGCAAAGAGCTGAAGTCCGAAAAAGGAAAACCTCTTCTGCCCACCGCATTTCTTGCAGCACTATTGGAAAGCGACCAACACTTTAGCGAAGCCTTCCATAAGCTCACCCCTGGGCGCCAACGAGAATACAATGCATTCATCGATGAAGCCAAGCAGGATAAAACCAAGCAAGCTAGGCTGGAGAAGATCAAACCACTGGTTGCAGCAGGTGTAGGCCTGCACGACAAATATAAAGGCTAGCGCTTAGTCAAGCGCTAGCACCACCACCGCGAAAGGCGGTAATTTTACCTTCATCTGCTGATTATCCAGTTTGACGGCCTTGAAACTTGTGGGCGCAATGCGGTTTGCAGCATCAAAGTCGTTGAAATCGCGGAGGTTGGCGGAGGTTAGCAGACGAGCGCCATGGAGCTTACGCTGCTGCGCAAGGTCAATGGTAACCTCTTGAGCAACCTTCGGGTCAATATTGACCAAGGAAATATGTGTGCGACCGTTCTTATCCAAAGAAGCCGAGGCCGATACCGCCGGAATAGCTTCACCGTTGAGGACATAGTTGGCACTCTTGATATGCAATGGAATCAGTTCTGCGTCCTGATGTACCTTATACATTTCCAACACATGGAAAGTAGGCGTCTTGAGCATCTTATCCTCTTTGGTGAGAATAACGGCCTGCAGCACATTGATCGTCTGTGCCAAGTTGGCCATCTTGATACGATCGGCGTGGTTGTTAAAGATATTTAAGGTCAGCCCGGCGATCATCGCATCCCGCATGGTATTCTGTTGATAGAGAAAGCCTGGATTGGTGTTGGGCTCCACCTCATACCATCCACCCCACTCGTCCACGACCAGCGCGACCTCCTTCTTCGGATCATACTTATCCATGATGGCACTATGTTTCTCCACCAGCTCATTCATGAACCAAGCAGATTTCATCGTTTGGAAATACTGCTCATCGCTATAGCTAATGGATGGCCCCTTTTGTTTCCAATCGATCACGGCATAGTGGTGCAGAGCGATACCTTTCACCAAATGTTTGGGCAACTGCTTCATCAAGGTTTCCGTCCAGTGGTAATCCGCACTATTAGCACCTGATGCGATGCGATAGAGTCCGCCGGTATTTGTCCAATCCGCCATGAAAGTAGCATACTTTCTGTAGATGTCGGTGTAGTATTCGGCGGTCATGTTTCCGCCGCAGCCCCAAGCTTCATTGCCCACGCCCCAAAACTTGACGTTCCAAGGCTTATCACGTCCATTTTCCCGACGAAGATCGGACATGGGACTTTTGCCTTCAAAATTGACATATTGCACCCAATCCGCCAATTCCTGCACCTCGCCACTGCCTACGTTACCCGCCAAATAGGGCTCGGTGCCCAATAGCTCGCACATATCCAAAAAGTCGTGCGTACCGAAGGAGTTATCTTCCGTAACACCTCCCCACCAATTGTTCACGATTGCTGGCCGGTTTGCTTTTGGGCCGATCCCATCTTTCCAGTGGTAAGTATCTGCGAAACATCCGCCAGGCCACCGCAAATTTGGGATCTGCAGCTCCTTCAGGGCCGCGATCACATCGTTTCGAACCCCATTGGTATGCGGAATACTCGTATTGTTCTCCCCCACATAAAAGCCGTCGTATACACAACGCCCGAGGTGTTCGGCAAAATGTCCATAAATATGTTTACTGATTTGTACCGGCTTCTCGATCGGAGCCAGTTGAACAGTTGTCTGTCCGGAAACATGCCCAAACAACGATCCCGTCATAAGAACAGCAAATAAATAACGTTTCATAGCTAAAAAAATAGGTTTATCATGAAGTTCATATCCGCAGGGCGAACGCACAGCATCGCTGAAGCCCAGCACATCCAAAATACACAAAAAATAATTAAATGTCAACAAAACGTTTATTGAACAACCGATAAATCAATCCCCGATCAAGCAGCAACGGCTAACTGATATAAGCTATTCCTACGAACAAAAGAAAGCCTGTCGTGTTTAAAACAGAAAGAACAATAGCCTATAAATTCTTGCCTTATGCTAAGCGCATCGTTTAGGTAAGGAAGTAACTTTGATGATATCAACACGCAAAGCTAACGCAATAGATAAAAGATAATAGATACATTAAAAGAGAAAAAATCATGGAACATACACATCAAATGCAATTTAAGATGGCCGCAGATGGCAAATCTGTCCATATTTCTAGGCAATATGTGGCTCCTTTACAGCAGGTTTGGGAAGCATGGACAGATGCAACTATTTTGGATCAATGGTGGGCACCCCAGCCTTGGAAATGCCGCACGAAGCACATGGACTTTAGCGAAGGTGGACAGTGGCTATATAGCATGCAAGGCCCCGAAGGAGAAGAAGCATGGAGCCTTTGTAGCTACGAAGAAATAGAGCCACTATCTTACTTCGAAGGCAAGGATGCTTTTTGTGACGAGCATGGAAATCCTAACCAGGACTTCCCATCCATACATTGGCGCACCGAGTTTAGCGAAAACGAATTGGGTACGCTTGTTGAGAACCACCTGCGCGCAAAATCGGCAGACGAGCTTCACCAATTGATTAGCCTAGGATTTAGAGAAGGATTTGAGATGGGACAGAACAACCTCGAAGCATGGTTGGCAGAACATAGTCGATAAGACGAGATCAACACATAACAGTTCAATTTAAATCACATATAAAAAACTATAAATCATGACAAAACTACATGCTTACCTAAACTTTAACGGCAACTGCGAAGAAGCGTTCAATTTTTACCAAACGGTGTTCAATACACCACTATTGGGTACCCATCGATTTGGCGATATGCCGGCAGACCCCAACTTCAGTATTCCGGAAGGCGACAACAACAAGATTATGCACACCGCATTGCACATCAACGACGATGTGATGCTGATGGGCTCCGATTGCATCGAAAGTTTTGGACAAAAAGCCGTTTTTGGAACGGGAACTTATATCATGTTAGATACCGCGACTCCAGAAGAAGCACAGGAGCTGCACGGAAAACTTAGCGTGGATGCGCAAAATCTGGAGATGGATCTGGCCGAAACCTTTTTTGCAGAACTCTTTTCCTCATTCACCGACAAATTCGGCATCAGCTGGATGATTCACTACGAGGGAAATAAAAAAATGGGTTAATGTACACTAGATGTAACCACAATCAAGTCACTCGTTACAAAATGATTAACTTTTATTTTTGCAATTTTGGCAAAAATGAAAGCACGATCCCTTAATCCATTAAAAAAGAAAGCATGAGAAAGCTTATCATGTCCCAATTTGTCTCGTTGGACGGTTTTGCAGCCGATCGCAACAAGACCACGAGCTTTTTTGACACTAATCCTTTGATCGATGCTGCCGTGAATGATGACCTGTTATCGTTCATACGCCAAATAGACAGCGTTATCCTCGGAAAAAGCACGTATGAAATGTTTGTAAACTTCTGGCCAAAAACTACTCGTGATGAACAGGTTATAGCCGACGATCTAAACAAGCTTCCTAAGTTTATTTTCTCGTCAACGTTGCAAGACGTACATTGGGGAGATTGGAACAATGCTATCCTAATCAAGGAGAACGCCATCGACTACATCAAGGCGCTGAAGGCCGATCATGGCAAAGATCTGGTCATTTGGGGAAGCATCGCCTTGGCACAATCCTTACTGCGCGCCGCGCTGATTGATGAGGTTCGCTTGTTCATCTGTCCGATTGCTATCGGCAAAGGCTACACACTTTTTCCTGCAGAATTTGAACATCTTTCCCTAACTTTAACCAAAAGCATTGCCTATCAGCAAGGCGTAGTGCAGCTTATTTACACATTACCAACAACTCATTCTTAAACTATTATGAAAATCTTAAAGTACATCCTATTCACGATTGTAGGCTTGATAGCCCTCGTACTGATCGTTGCGTTATTTTTGCCTAAAACATTCCATGCGGGCAGCCAAATCAACATTGATCGCCCTAGCGCAGAAGTGTTTGCCTACATATCCTCCCTGAAAAACCAAGGCAACTATGATGCTTGGTCTAAACAGGATCCCAACATTGAAAAGAAATACAGCGGTACCGATGGAACCGTGGGATTCACTTACGAATGGAAGAGTAAAAAGGTCGGTGACGGCAAACAGGTAATTACTAAAATAGAACCGGGTAAGCGGATTGATATGAACCTTTACTTTCAAGGAACAGATATCGCAAACCCTTCCTTTATGGAGGTGAAGGAGCTCAGTCCGACCCAAAGCCAAGTGACTTGGGAAATTGATGGTAAGATGCCTTATCCATTCAACATCATGAACCTTTTTTACGACATGAACAAGGACTTTGAGGCAGGCTTGCAAGGTTTAAAAAGTATTTTAGAGCAACAATAATGCAACAGGCGATCGATTTCTTACAGCACTACATAGCCATCTTTTTACTAGGCCTGCTCCTCCCCCTCAGCGGCCGTGCACAAGATTTACCGAACTTTCTAACGGGCGACTGGAAAGTAGAGGGCAAAGAAAGCTATGAGCATTGGGACCAGATGAACGGCAACTTGTTAAAAGGCTTTTCCTACACAAAAAACAACGAGCTCCCCAAAGTACTAGAATACATGGAGATCGTTCAGGAAAAAGACAGCGTTTGGTGTAAAGTAAATATTCCTGGACAACATGATGGAGAAACGTTCTCCTTTTTACAGCGAAAAGCAGGGAGGCAATGGATCTACGAGAATCCGGCCAACGATTTCCCTCAAATTATTATCTACGAGCTGCTCAGCGATAACGACATTCAGATCTACCTGAAAAACGAAACGCAGGAAGTTAGCTACAAAATGCAGCGCGTACCACACAAGTCAACCGATTAAAACAAAAAACACGAGACGATGACAAAAGCTATTTATCCGGCGATATGGTTTAGCGAAGCGGCCAAGGAAGCCTTTAACGATTACGTAGACACATTCCAGAACAGCTCGATTATCGAGAGTAATCCGGTGGTGGTATCGGCCAAGCTGGACGGCGTGCCCTTTATCGGTATCAATGGAGGGCCATACTTTACGCCCAACGCTTCCATTTCTTTTATGGTGATCTGCGAAACGGCAGAGGAGATTGATCGCTTGTGGGCCATGTTGAGCGATCAGGGAGAAGTCCTCATGCCGCTCCAAACCTATCCTTGGAGCCCCTACTATGGTTGGCTAATCGACAAGAACACGGTATCTTGGCAACTCTATCTGGGAACGTTAGCCGACGTTAACCAGCAAGCTATTGTGCCTACCTTGATGTTCTGCGGGCCACAACAGGGGAAATGCGAAGCAGCCATCGCATTTTACAAAACGGTTTTTAGCGACTTTATTGAGCAAGGAAGCGTGCACTACCCCGATGGTGATATGCAGGGACAGGTGATGCATGCACAATTTATCATCCATGGCTTTACGCTTATGGCTATGGACAGTGGTGTAGCGCAAGATTTCACCTTCAACGAAGGTATCTCCTTGGTGATTCCTTGTCAAGATCAGGAAGAAATTGATTATTATTGGGCCGCAATCACCAAGGACGGTGAAGAAAGCCGTTGCGGATGGTGCAAAGATCCATATGGCATAAGCTGGCAAATTGTGCCCCACAACATCGATGAAATTTTGCGCACACATCCGGCCGCTAGCAAAGCGCTGATGAAGATGAACAAAATTGATGTCGCGACGTTACTTTCATAAATTAAAAAATATGAGCATGCTCACAGCAAATACAAAACTGCAAATACAGCAACCGGCCTCGGTCGTGTTTCAGGCCATTATCAATCCCGACAAAATGAGCAACTATTTCATTGCAAACGCGACCGGTCCACTGGAAAAAGATAGCACCGTGCAATGGACCTTTCCCGAGTTTCCCGAATCCTTTCCGGTAACCGGCAAGGAGATCCAAGCGGACAGCTACATTTCTTTTGACTGGAATAACGGAAAACCCAATCAACTGGTGGAGATCTTCCTTTCCGACGGAGGGAACGAGTCAACCATCGTTCGTATTGTAGAACATGAAATGGAAAATAGCCTAGAAGGCATTGAGCAGATGAAAGGACAAACAGGAGGCTGGGCCAATTTCTTAGCCTGCTTAAAGGCCTATCTAGAATATGGTATCAATCTGCGCAAAGGCGCGTTTGATTTTATGCGCAAAACAGAACAATAAATCCTATGAGCACCAATAAATCGCTGTCGACTTATGTAGTACTGCTACGCGCGGTCAACGTATCTGGAAAGAACATCCTCAAAATGGCCGACCTACGGAAGGAGCTCGTCGAAGCCGGATTTCAGCATGTGCGCACCTACATACAAAGCGGCAATATCCTACTAGCCTCGGCCGATACAGCCGATTCCGTGCAGCAGCAAGTACAGCAATTGATATTGGACAAATTTAGCCTGACGGTACATACCTTTGTTGTCGACGCCCCTCTGATTGAAAAAGCGCTTGCTTCAATTCCAATAAAAGGCGAGCTTGCTCCTAACAGGCTCTTTATTACGCTACTTGACAAAACGCCCGAAAAAACATTGGTCGATGCATTGCAAAGCATTGACCATGGCACAGAAACCTTTGCCTTGGTTGACAACATCCTCTATTTCTATCTGCCCGATGGTGCAGCAAAGGCCAAAATGAGCAATAACTATTTCGAAAAGAAACTCCAAGTTGTAGGCACAGGACGCAACCTGAACACCTACCAAAAGTTACTAGAACTAGCTCAATAAATTTAATTACTTTAGGAAAATAGGATGACGAAAACAGTATTACCTGACTATTGTGGAAACTCACCGAAAATGCAACGTATTGCAGACTTCAACTTAGCATCTGCTTCGGCAGACGTGACAAAGGCACTAAGCTTTCTACACGAGGATGTACAGTGGGATATGTTGGGAGAACAAACCATACAGGGCCATCAAGCTGTTAAGGATTTTATAGAAGAAAATGCGAAGCTCAGTGTGTTGTCTTGGGAATTGCAAGATGTGTTATCACACGGAAAACTTGGGTCTGCCTGTGGAATGGTGCAGTTAGAACAGGAGACCATCTATTTTGCCGATTTTTACGAATTTGCATCCGCCGCGGCAACCGCCAAAATAAAGAAAATCAAAACTTTGGCGATCTCAAAAAAACAAAGATAAAATAACAGATTCAACATCAACTTACGGACAATTTAAAACTGTAATAAACTGACAGTAAGTGGCATAAAACAAAAATAGAGGCCTTTTGGACCTCTATTTTCTGGGTAAGTAATGGGGCTCGAACCCACGACCCCTAGAACCACAATCTAGTGCTCTAACCAACTGAGCTATACCTACCGTGATTTTGATGACACAAAAGTAGAACAAATACCCATATCCTCCAAATATTTTAAACAAAATAATGCGCTCAAACAGTAAAGAAGTTCATTTTTAACGAGATAATTTTTTAAAGGCGACGACCTCTAGGGAAAAGATATTTGACATGGCTCACAAAACGATCATTGCCTCATCTTTCAAGCAGCCCAATATCCATAGTTATTACCCTAAGATAAAAGATCAGGCACAAAAAAGCCACGAGGAATAGACCAATAATCCCTCGCGGCTTTCAACTATTTCCACTGAAGCAGTCCGCTATCAGCAAGACGAGGCAAGATTACCAAATGCTTTTCAATGTATGCATCTGCCCATCAACCAATGTCGCGGAACCTCCCGTAACACGAAGGTTATAGCTCGTATTTTTTTGATCAAGATTGTAATTTATCGGCATAAAAACCTCGCCTTGACTGGCGAAAATCTCCACTCCTGTGCGATCGACAAAAATAGTCAGCTCTTGTTCGCCATTGATAAGCGGAGCATGGGTGCGCACATTATCGACCACAAGTTCCTGATCGGCCACCTGGTACAAAATATGGAGACCACGCACATTGATATGTATGGTATGGGCATCTTTTGGTTTAAAACGCAATTTAATCTCCGCCAGCTCCGTATTTAAAGAAGCCAATGCATTTGCTGATTCAGGCGTCAAAGTGCCGGCCTGAAGCTTCTGCGAGCCTGCTCTTAAAGCTTCCCATTCGACAACTGGTTGGCGAATAATGCGTGTCCCACGCGCGGTCTTCCGCAAAGATAATATCATGGGAATACTCATGGACTGATTGAATGAGCTGCCATGCTGGTTGGTATGTGTGCGCCACCACCCTATTTCTACACGACGCCCCTTGGGTTCATTGCTAAAGGTCTGTGCAGCATAGTAATCACGACCCTGTTGGCTATACATACGTTCTTCTTCTGGGCGAAACGTTTTACCATCGAAGGTACCAACGGCGTATTGGCTATTCGCTCCGGTTAGCACCCATTTGCTTTCCTTTTTTGTCGCCCCCTCGACCGGAAGCTCAAAAAATTCCGGACATTCGAAAAGATAACGATCATTACCCTGCCCGCCCAGCACCTTGCTGGCAAAGGTCCAAGATTTCATGTCCGTAGAAGTAAAAAAGTGCATCGCATGCTGATCCCCTTCTTCTGTTACATACACCACCAGCACCCAATGCTTCGAAGGTTCGTGCCAGATCACCTTAGGATCTCTATTGCCGTCTGTAATCTTATTAATCACCGGTTTTTCCAATTTTTGAAAGCTACGTCCATCGCTGCTATGCGCCAACGCTTGTGTCCAGCTCTTTTCCGCAGCGGTGTAAAACAGGGTCAACGGTGGCTTTTGAAGCGATCCGAAGCCCGAAGAATTTTTGGTATCAACCACGGCCCCACCGCTAAACATCGTTCCAAATTCGTCGGGGTATAAAGCTTCGCCCAACTCTTCCCAATGCACCAAATCCTTGGAAACGGCATGCCCCCAATGCATATTGCCCCAATTGACCCCATAAGGATTGTGCTGAAAGAACAAATGATACTCGCCATTGTAATACACCAATCCATTAGGATCATTGGTCCAGCCTCGCTTGGGCGAGAAATGGATCTGTCCGCGGCGCGGTTCTGCGTAAACATGCGCATTGCTATCCCGATCCGTTTGCACAATGGGCCTGAAAGCCTGGCTATCCTTGGGAAGTCCATCTACACTGATCGTTAGTTCGATGCCCTTCCACTCACTGATATCGAGGTAGGCAAACCAATCTGCCTTCCCTTCCGCCAGCTCGGCACTAAACCACCGTACTTTCTTATCGTCCAGCAAAAGGTCGACCTGCCGCTGTGCGGCACCGTTCTTAATAGGGATCTGCAGAAATTTCTTCTCCCCGCGAAACGTACTGGAAAAACGCGTTTGCGCCCGCATCGTAAACGATAGCAGTACGTAAACGGCAATCAAAAACATGGGTTTATTCATAGTATAGTAGTTATTTATATTCGTTTCAGGATCAAGCTCGCCCGTCAATACGAAACGCCCTTAAGTCGTGGAGCCACTGAAACCTATTTAGGATCGTGGCATCATAAGCAGGGCAAGCGCCATCACTTTGCGTGATGAAACCACTCAATGTGGCGGCAAATGAAAGCATCTCCTCGGCACTTGTTACCTTATCCCTCCGGCAGCGCTGTGCCAAAAAGGCCGCAAGAAAAGAGTCACCGCTACCGATTGTATCTTTCACCTGCACCTGCAAAGCCGGGAAGTGATAACTAAAACCTGCTGATTGGACATGGTAAACCGCTCCTTTAGCGCCATAGGTTATGATAGCCTCATCCACATCGCACTTCTCCATAATGGCATCCACCTTCATCCGATCCGTCCATGTCTCGGAGAGTCCCATCCAAGTAGCCACCATGCCCAACTCCTCTTGGTTCATCTTCACCAAATCCACATGCGATAAGAGTTCGAAGACACGCTCCTGCGTGTAAAAGGGAGCTCGGAGATTTACATCCAGCACCTTGAACTTGGCAAATGGCAGCAACATCTTCCAAGTTTCATAACTCGCTTGGTTTCTTGTTGACAGGCTTCCGAAAACAAAAAAATCGGCATCTTTAACAGCATCAAGCTCTTGCAGACCTAGCGCAATGTAGTCCCAAGCAACCGGAAACACGATCTCGTAGGTGACATCCCTATTTTCATCGATATGTACCTCCACCGTCGACGTCGGATGTATGGCATCTCGCTGGAAGAAACTCGTCGGTATACCCAAATTGGAACACAACTCCAAAAGATCATCGCCAGCTTCGTCCTGCCCCACCCGCGTTAGCATCATCGTCTCTACACCGAGTTTATTCAGATGGTAGGCTACATTAAGCGGCGCGCCCCCCAATTGACGACCCGTAGGCAAATTATCCCACAGCACCTCGCCAAAACACATCCCCTTGATCGTTAATTTTTCTGTTCTCATTTCTTAAAATTTATGGCTCTAAAATAGGGAACTCCCTGTACTTATACACGATTAAGAATCGGCTACACTCTTGCCCACCTCTTCCAAAGAGCGTCCACCTGTTTCCGGCATCATCTTCCACACAAAAATCAATTGCAGCACCATAAAGCCTGCAAATATCAAAAAGGTATAACCGCCACCCAACATTTCGGTGAGCGCAGGAAAACAAAACGTGATAACCGCCGCCATAACCCAATGTGTCAGACTACCTAAAGTCTGTCCCTTGGCCCGCACATCATTAGGAAAGATCTCCGAGATGAACACCCAAATCACCGCCCCTTGAGAAAAGGCAAAAAAGGCAATATAAAACATCAGATAGAGGGTTACGGCTACACCTTCTGTCCGACCGGCGAAGAAAGAATAGGATACTAGCGACAAGGATGCAATTAGGCCGAACGAGCCGATCAGCATCAGTTTACGTCGCCCCACTTTATCAATAAAATTGATCGCTATCAAGGTAAATGCGAAATTGACCAACCCAATGCCCACGGAGGAAAGCAGCGAGCTTTGCGCACCTAGACCAGCCATTTCAAAGACACGTGGCGCGTAATAAATAATGGCGTTGATACCGGATACCTGATTGAACACGGCGAAAAGAATGGCCAACATGACAGGAACGCGATTTGCCTTGGTAAACAAACGCCCACCCAGCAATGTACGGTTCTGTGCCGCTAAAATATCGTCAATATCACTTAAGTAGCGATCACCGCTGATCTTTTGCATCACCCGCATCGCTTCCTCTTTATTATTGCCATGCAGGAGCAACCAGCGAGGGCTTTCCGGCACAAAGAAGATCAAGATAAAAAACAATAATGCCGGAAAGGCCTGAACCCCTAGCATCCAACGCCAAGATTCTTCGCCAAACTGTCCGATGAAATAATTGGACAGGTAAGCGATTAGAATACCAAACACCACGTTAAACTGAAATAATCCAACGAGCTTACCCCGGGATTCCGCGGGCGATATTTCAGATATGTAAATCGGCGCCGTGACCGACGACACCCCAACCCCGATACCTCCCAAGAAGCGGAAGATGATAAAGATGCTCCAGTCCTGCGCCAAGGCCGTGCCTATCGCGGAAAAGAAATACAAACTAGCCACAAAAAACAAGGTATTCTTACGACCAAACCTATCGGACGGATATGCCCCTAAAGCGGCCCCCAACACCGTCCCTAAAAGCGCAATCGCCATGGTAAGTCCGTGCTGAAATTCATTCAGCGACCAAAATAACTGAACGGCCTTTTCCGCACCAGAAATCACGGCCGTATCGAAACCAAATAAAAAACCGCCCAAGGCCACGACAAATGACCAGGCTAAAATCGAATTGCTACGCATAATATATTCCCTCATGAATACAATCAAAGTTATCGGAAGGTCCACCATGAGCACAATTATCATCAAACAAAAAATACAGATTTTGTTACGATGAACAAAAACACACAAACCACTAACTATAAGACCATTAACAAATCACCCTCTTTCAAAAATATTGATAAATGAACAAGAATTATTTATTTTGTTTCATACCCGTCCTGTCGTAAAATAGTGTACTTCCTACACGATAGGTGCATGCTGACACATAAAAACAAATACGTATATTGCTTTTCAAAACTTATTGGGGAATGTCAGCGTACTATCGTATTTATTTATTGATCATGGGGCTAGTATTTCTTTTGGGCTGCCAAGAAGCGCCGACGAAAAGAAAATACGTTATCGCCTTTTCACAATGCATAGGTAATGATGCTTGGCGAAAAACCATGCTGGAAGAAATGAAACGCGAGCTTTCTTTTTATCCCGATGTGGAATTTCTTTATCGCGATGCCGGAGGCAGCAATCAACAGCAGGTTGCCCAAATTAGAGAACTGATGAAGGGCCATGTTGATCTGCTCATTGTATCCCCCAACGAAGCAAGCCCGCTCACGCCTATCGTAGATTCTGTTTTCCAGGAAAAGGTTCCCGTGATCGTTACCGATAGAAAAACGGCATCAGGTTTATACCATGCCTATGTTGGTGCGGATAATATCGCTATAGGAAGGCTAGCCGGTCAATACATGCACCAACTATCATCCGGCAGGCTCAACATCGGCGTGATAACAGGCTTACGCGGTTCTTCAGCATCCATCGAACGCAAGAAAGGCCTAATACAGGTTGTCGATAGCCTTCCTTCCATGCACATCGATATCACGCTCGAAGGCGATTGGACAAAAGAAACTGCTTACCGACTTGCAAAGACCAACCTCAGCGACTTGCTGCGACAAGATGTCGTGCTTGCATTCAATGACCAAATGGCTACGGGTGTGCAACAAGCCTATGCAGAGGCTGGCTACGCTGATCGAAAAATATTGGGTATTGATGCACTTCCCGGTGTAGGAAACGGATTGGAAGCCGTGACACAGGGCATGCTCTACGCATCCATGCTCTACCCTACCGGTGGCGCCGAAGCCATCCGCACGGCGATTGCCATTCTAGAGAAAAAACCCTTTACCCGGGACAATATTTTAGGCACCTTGGTCATCGATCAGACAAACGCAGCGTTAATGGCATTGCAGTCGCAAAAGATCAAGGAACAGCAAGAAGATATTGATAAACGGCAGCAGCTTATTGCCGCACAACAGGAAATCTACAAAAACCAACAAGCGACCTTGAATACGCTAGCGGTAAGCTTGGCGCTTGCGGTTGTTTTTGGGGTATTATCCATTATCGTGATTCGTAGTAACCGGAGGAAGAACAGGGATCTGGAACGCCAAAATGAAGAGATTAAACAACAGCAGCAACAGATCATTTCGATGAGCACACAAGTGCAAGATGCGGCTGCGGCTAAAAACAAATTTTTCGCTCAGGTATCGCACGAATTCAAGACACCACTCACCCTCATATTGGCTCCGCTGGATATCTTACAGGAGGAGCGACAACTATCCGTGGAGGGGAGAGAACAACTGCAACGTATACAGCGCAACGCCAATACACTGCTGCAACTAGTACAAAACCTCGTGGACATACACCGCAGCAACACAACGAAACTACAGCTAAAGACGACATCCACGGCTCTACCAGCATTCATACGGCAAGTACTAGCCAACTTCAAGCCCTTCGCCCAACGTCAGCACATTTCTCTCAGCTTCAGCAACCAAAGCAGCGTGACAAATATCTGGATCGACCCCTATCTCATGGAGCAGGCCTTGTCTAACCTGCTCACCAATGCTATTAGGTTCACGAAAGAACAGGGAAAGATAGCGATACTAATTGAGGACAATAACTTTGGTGATTTTATTTATATCCGAGTGCAGGATGATGGTATAGGCATATCACCAAGCGACATTGATCACGTTTTTGAGCCATTCTATCAAGGTCAATCGAGCCGTCAAGGTTCTGGCATCGGACTTGCCCATGTAAAAGAGATCGTCGAGCTACACCACGGACAAATCACGGTAAGTAGCAAGGTCAATGTCGGATCGGCATTTACGCTGCGCCTGCCCGTTGGCAATGCCCATTTACGTGAAGAAGAAATGCAACGATCGCCTGCCAACATCCCTTCAGCACAACTAAGCACCGCATTAGCAACAGACCAGAACGATATAAGCTCATTCCATTCCAATAAAGCCGCAACTATATTTATCATTGATGACCATCCCGAAATACGGCAGTTGCTTCGCAGTATGATGAACAAGCAATACAACCTTGTCTTCGCAAAAAATATAGGTGAAGCCCATGAGAAACTTCGCGATCAGCATCCCGATCTCATTATCAGTGACATCATGTTGCCTGATGGCAGTGGTTTAGAGCTGTTGAAGACGATAAAGAGTAGCCCAGGTCTATCCCATATCCCCGTTTTGTTGCTTAGCGCCGTGGATAGTGAAGAGAGTAAGCTACACGGCATCAAACTTATGGCCGATGCCTATATCAACAAACCGTTTCAAGTGGCCCATCTCTTGGCCATGGTGGAAAATCTGCTACAATCGCGTAAACAGCTGAAAGCTCACTTTTCGAGCGTTCCACAGGGCGCCGGCGCATCAACGCAGGACCACAGTTTGATGAGCGATCAAGACAAGCGGTTTCTGCAGCATGTGGAGCTATTGGTCGAAGAACGCTTGAGCGACCAAAAACTAACCACCGAAGAGCTGGCTGAAGCCTTACAGATATCGCGAGTACAACTCTACCGCAAAGCCAAAAGCCTCTTGAACTGCAGCATGAACGAGTACATCCTACAGCGTCGCCTTACAAAAGCAAAACACCTCATCAGAGAGGGCTTCCATATCAATGAGATAGCCAACGAAGTAGGCTTTTCTTCTGCCAATTACTTTGCCGTAGCCTTTAAAAAGCAATTCGGGCAAAGCCCTAGCGCCTTTCGTAAGGAACTATTCAAACGATAAAAGTGGCTAGAAGAGACACTGGAAGTATCCCTTTAGCCACTTTTAGAAAGCTAAAAAAGCTATTGTTTAATATGATCTTAGATCATTTCCACGCTACGTTTCACGAAGGAAGTCAAATCAGCTCCGGTTAACAAACCACGTGACAACAGCGCCAAATCAAAAGCCTGTTTGGCCAACCGTGCGCCTTCATCGTCACCACTTTCGATGATCCGTTTCACCAAGGGATGGTTTCCGTTCACGGTCACCTTATAGTTATCCGGTAAGCTGCCATAGAAGCCCATTCCACCACCTGTCTTCGCCATATCTTTCATCCGTCGCATAAATTCGTCAAGCGTCACGGCAACCGGCAAATCATCGGATGCCAATGCGTCAATCTCCACTTTCATATCCGTTCTGGCGATCGCTTTTTCAAAAATTTCGGAAGCTTTCTTCGACTCGTCCTCCGACAGACTAAGCGTTTGCTGTTCATCTTTCGGTATCAACTTGTCTACCACATCCGCGTCTACGCGCTTAGCTTGTACCTTCTCGCCCCCTTTTTGTTCCAAATAGCTGGTGAAATGGGTATCCAAAGGACCATCCAAAACCAACACATCATAGCCCTTAGCCTTCACAGAACCAATAAAGCCATCTTGTTGGGCCTGGTCATTAGTGTATAGGTAAACGATGTTACCATCCTTATCGACCTGAATATCCTTAACCTTCTCATGATACTCTTTCAGGGTATAGCTTGAAGCATCCGTGCTTTTCAATAAACAGAAATCGTTGGCTTTCTCCGCAAATTTTTCGTCACTCAACATACCATATTTGATAAAAAGCCCGATATCGTTCCATTTTTCTTCGAAATTTTTACGATCAGCTTTGAACAGCTCGTTCAATTTATCGGCTACCTTTTTGGTGATGTAATTATTGATTTTCTTGACATTGCTATCGGCCTGTAAGAATGAACGGGAAACGTTCAACGGAATGTCAGGTGAGTCGATAACCCCTTGTAGCAACATCAAAAATTCTGGCACAATATCCTTCACTTCATCCGTGATGAACACCTGACGGGAGTACAACTGTATTTTATTACGTTGGATCTCCATCTCGTTTTTCACTTTCGGGAAATACAAAATACCGGTCAGGTTAAATGGATAATCAACGTTTAAGTGGATCCAGAACAAAGGCTCATCCATAGAATTTGGATACAGCTCGCGGTAGAATGCCAAGTAATCCTCATCCTTCAAATCCGCCGGCGCTTTTGTCCAGGCTGGGTTTGTGTTGTTGATGATGTTGTCAACGTCAATGGATGTATATTTAGGTTTTCCTTCTTCATCCTCGCCATCGGCTTGCGATTCCGTTTTGGTACCGAAGCGAACCGGAACAGGCAGAAAACGTGCATACTTGTTCAGTATATCACCTAAGCGGCTTTTATTCAAGAACTCGATCGACTCGTCGTTGACATGTAGGATAATGTCCGTACCGCGATCGGTGCGGCTACCTTCCGAAATTTCGTAGGACGTACTGCCATCACATGTCCAATGTGCTGGTTCCGCTCCTTCTTGGTAAGAAAGGGATTCGATTTCTACACGATCGGCCACCATGAATGCCGAATAGAAGCCCAATCCGAAACGGCCTATGATTTCATTGGCGTCATTTGCTTCCTTGAATTTCTCCATGAATTCGGTCGCTCCGGAGAAAGCTATCTGGTTGATATATTTTTTAATCTCGTCAGCGGTCATCCCGATACCACGATCAGAGATCGTGATCGTCTTCGCTGCTTCGTCAAATTTAACGTCTACCGTCAGATCGCCCAACTCGCCCTGGAACTGACCCAGTGATGATAACCGTTTAATTTTTTGAGATGCATCCACTGCGTTGGAAACCAACTCCCGTAAAAAAATCTCATTATCCGAATAGAGAAATTTTTTGATCACCGGGAAGATATTCTCGGTGTGAATCGAAATACTACCTTTTTCTTGCATATACTATGATGTTTTTATCTACTTAATGATAATGCCATCAACAAGGAATATTCCAAAAGGAGATTTGCAGACAGGATGACAGTTTGCTGACGTTAGGAACAGGAAAAACTGACGAGTTTACATTTTTTCTGCAAAAACATTTGCAATCACAGAAAAGACTACTAAATTTGTAGAGTATTCAGAATTGCTTAGGCAATACCAACCGAGTGTCGTCACCACGGTGGTAAAATAATACGGGTAAAGAGCCAAAATAAATGTGTTGAACGCTTGTTTTTACACCCACAAATTTCTGAATACAATTTATGGTTAAATTTTAATTTTAAATTGTATGTCAACAGTCCTTCATTTATCAACCCATCTGCAGGAGCAATTTAGCAACTACAGTATTCCGGAGCTGATCACGATTAACAACGACATTGTGGAAAGTGACGGTTGGGGCGCTTCCCGATCCACTTTCCGTAATGCGATTCTCAAAGCTTTGGCGAAAAAAGGCATTGATCTTTCGCCGATTATCTCTAAAGAGGATGGTTTCAGCAGCATTCAAATTGTGAAAGTTCGTCTAGAAAACAATGTCCTTATTCCGTTACGGCAGTAGCGGCGGACTAAATCTTCTCGATGTCAGCAATCTATTGGCTGGGATTAGACAGCGCTAATAGGGCGAATGTCCCCAGCCAATGGCTGCCCATGTAATCGTCGTTGGAAATGTTCTTCAGCGAAAACTCGATATGTTGATTGGCCAAAGGAATCAAGGTCGCTTGCAGCTCAGGAATCACGCGTCCAATGCCATATAGACAGTTGGCACGACTAAAGTTCAGGCCATCAAGGTGTACGAGTTTGCCGTCGGTACGATCGCTGACGATACCGGGCTGCAGCAGATCCACTTGCTTTTCGAATAGCACGGGCATAAAGTTGAGTAGCCAAGTCTTATATTCATCTGGGGTGAGAATTTTGCTCATCAGGTACGCTTCTTCCAAGCAGGGAGAAAGGAAATCGGATCCACTAGGTTCGTAGGCTAGATCGCAATTTTTATCGTTTTCGAAGAGGCGTACACTATTTGTTTTTATCGCATTCAGCAGATCATGATCGTCCACTGCTTCCGCATACTCGTACATGAGCGTCAAACTGAACGCCGTATTTTCATGTTGACCGGTACGTATCGGATATACTAACTTCGTTAGGTAAGCCTGCGTGCGCTTGGACAACAAGTCGGCCAAGGGCTGCAGCACCACTGCCCATTGCTTAGCATCTGGATCTTCCCAAGAAAGCAATTCCTGCTGCAGCTTCAATAGCCAAGCCCAGCCGTAGGTACGTTCGAAGCTAAGGTTGTTCTTATCGTTGAAGAAAGCGAGTTCTACGGATAAGTTCTCTTTGGTGATGTGTGTTTTCAGTTGCTGTCGAACCGCGCCATCCGCATCGAGATGCGGATACATTTTTAATAAACGGACGATGGACCAATAGCCATGTACCGACGAATGCCAGTCAAAGCAACCGTAGAAAATAGGACGTAAGGCTTTCGGTGTTTTTAGATCGGCAGCGCTGCCCAGCACCTCGCCCATTTTATTAGGGTATTCAACGGTTAAACAATGTGTGGGAAGAGCAAATATAGCTTGTGCTTTTTCTTCCGTCAGCACTAGCTTTTCTGGAATTTTGTCGGTTTTTTTCTCAGTTTTATCCGACTGTTTGCAAGAAACAACTCCGGCAAACATCAATAAACCATAAAAAAAACATACTGATCGTTTACGAAACATAAAATTTACGCTTAAGATTCTAAATCACTTGGGATAAAGTTAAAAATTACGCGCGTTTAATCGCAGAAATCCGAGCAAAAAATTATCCGCCTATCATATTCAGCGGTTTCATATGTTCACAAAAAATTAATTAGTCGCATTCCCCAATAAAACTTACCTTTGCCGTCTCATTCAAACACTACATGAATAAAGCACTAATCGCCTTAGCCCTCGGTGGATTAGCCATCGGTATGACAGAATTTACCATGATGGGTATCCTTCCCGACATCGCAAAAGATTTAAATATAGATATCCCTACTGCCAGTAACTTAATCGCTCTGTATGCGCTGGGAGTCGTTGTTGGCGCACCGACACTGGTGGCGTTTACATCCAAATACTCGCCACAGCGCGTGCTGCTTTTCTTGATGTTGCTCTTTTTTGTCTTCAATGGTATCTTTGCCATCGCGCCAAACAAGATCCTGCTGTTAACCTCTCGATTTATTGCCGGACTGCCACATGGTGCTTTTTTCGGCGTCGGATCGGTCGTCGCGGCACGCCTGGCCAAACCGGGCAAAGAAGCCCAAGCCATATCCATGATGTTTACAGGCATGACCATCGCTAACCTTGCGGGTGTTCCACTAGGTACCTACGTAGGGCATCACTACTCTTGGCGCATCACCTATGGGGTCATCAGCCTACTGGGCTTGGTTACCTTTTTGGCTATTTACTTTTGGATGCCAAAGATTGAAGCCAACAAAGATGGTAATATCATGAAACAGATCGGATATTTTGGACGTTGGGATGCCTGGTTAATGGTTGCCGTTATCGCTATCGGAACGGGAGGACTTTTTGCATGGATCTCCTACATTGCACCACTCGTCACTTTTGTTTCCAAATTGGATGCCGACCGTGTACCCATCATCATGGTACTGATAGGTTTAGGGATGTTTTTCGGTAATATCATTGGCGGGAAGCTTTCCGACACCATATCGCCATCAAAGGCGGCGATATTGAGCTTTTCGGCGATGTCCATCTGTTTGGTCGTGGTATTTTTCACAGCCCACATCACCGCATTAGCTTATCCAATGGCTTTTATTACGGGGATGATATCTTTTTCCATCGGTTCGCCGCTACAGATGATGTTGATCAACAATGCCAAGGGAGCAGAAACCTTTGCAGCTGCCGGAGGGCAAGCCAGCTTTAACATCGGGAACACACTTGGAGCCTATTTAGGCGCTATTCCCATCAGTATGGGCTACGCCTATAATTACCCATCCTTGATCGGTGTAGCAATGGCCGCAATAGGCGCTATTTTGGCCTACACCTTCTTGGTGAAAGTGGTACGCGCCAAAATGAATGTTTAATAATAAAAACAAAAGCGAGCTCTGCAGCTCGCTTTTGTTTTTATTTAGTTTGTTGTTTCTTATCCCAAGCTACCACCAAGCGAGACATCAATGAGTAGCGTGCTACGCCTTCCGGTTGATTGTTATGTTTTAAGTAATTCCCGTAAAAAAAGCCCATCAAACGATCTAAAGGTCCACGGTAACGTTGCCAAAACCAACGGTCTTTACGATAATCCGCCTTCACCGAATCAGACAATTTTAGCACATAAGCGCGGTACCGCTCTTCATCTTGAAAATAAAGTGGTCGCAACAGGTATTCCACCGTTTCATAGTAGGCCGCATATTGATAGTGTAAATTAGGGTGATTATGCAGCGCTAGAAAAGCGATAAAATTGCACTCGTCTTCAAAACCTATACCCATTTGATGCGCCAATTCATGTACCACTGTAAACGGATACGATGTAATAGGAGCTATAGCGTTAACCTGCACCTCTTGCGTAAACGGATTAAGATAACCCGTGACCGTGAAATAAGAGACCAGTTCGCTGGACAGCGGATTTTTCGCGTGCACCTGTGTGCGAGACAGCATAGGCAGAAATTTCGTTTTTTGCTTCATCATCGTGGCTAATTCATGCTGCACGCTCGCTCTGTCCAATGCCGTCGTATCAATCCGAGCACGCAGCTTATTCAACGTATCAATGTAACGATCCAGTACTGCTAAGTAATCGTCTTGATCTAAGCTATCCACTTGCAATTGAAGCTGCTCCTGCAGCGGAACACGGTAGTAATTCATCCCCCAGCTCACATAGAAGTAGCCATACAACAGTAAGCTCAACGTAAAGACACGTAACGCATACAACCACGCCCCAAGCCACTGCTTTCTAAACAGCCGAATGATTGCGCTCACAAGCAGAAACAGAAACGAAAGCAATGCTACGATGTAGAACAGGTCTCCAACACTAAAAGGTATCCAGCCGATAAGCCACTTTGGCAAATAGGAAAACAAAGGATAAAACCCCTGGCTATAGTAACGCTCAACGGCATTTGGATCCCGTTTGAACAGCTCCAAAAGAAACATGATCGGCAGTAGTACGGCAATACTAATATACTGACGCTTGATGTGCCTAGACCACCTTGTATTAGGATTGCGTCTCGTTTTCAAAATACAACTTATAGTAATTTAGTCCACGTTCCTCGTCGAATCCGGTCTCTAGGTAATCCCGTTTGCCGTGAATGTAGATATGGAAGTTTTTGTCCAATTTAACGACGGATTTGTAGGCCGACGCCATTTTCTTAACAGCGGGCGTGGCTATGTCGAAACTCGATTGGAAAGACGTATCAAACTCTTCTTCGAAATTTTGCTGATAACTTTTAAAAAGGGATGCCGCATCAGGGTTTGCAATCACCTCTTCTTCAAACTCACTTTGGTCAAAGGTTTCTTTTGTTTTGAAATAGTTCATCGAACGGTTAAGCAGATCGATCTTATCAGCGCTTTCCAGCTGAAAAACCTCATCCAGCTTCTCGTTAACAAACTTCTTGTACACCTTCATGATATTTCCCGTCTGCTGATAATTATCATTTCGTGTACGAATTTTTAAAAAATCATCTTTCCAATACACCGCTTCCGATTGGTTTGTCTGATCGACAACCAACACTTTGTACCCCTCCTCATCTTCCACATTGACAATAACCACGCCTTTATCTAACTTGTTGATATTGATTGCCTCTTGTTCATAATCGAGGTCAAAGCCTTCGCCATTGGGATATACCTTTAAATACGCCTCCTTGTTCTCCGACTTAAAAATACCGATAGCATCGTGGTCCTCCCCTTCCATCTGTACATTTTTAAGGGCAACGATATATAGTTCCCCTCCTTTTATTTTCGGGTGTTCCGATACTTCGTACAGGTGCTTGGCAAGTTGCTGCGACATATCGTGAAAGGCGATCTTACCATCAAAGAACTGCTTGCTGAAGTAGTAAACCTCATTCAACTGCAGATCATCATTCGGATGGTAGAATCGATACACCTCATTTGCCTTGCCAAAAGGCTTCATAAAATATTGCATCAATAAATCAGGCAAGACCTCGTCTTGGCTAAGATCAATGGGACTATCCGACAGCACATAAAACTCGTCTTGAGCTTTATTTCCTACCCGGTGGATGGACAATTGTTCGAATGTAGCGTCTTGGTGAAAAAACATGAAGAAAATTAAATAGTCAAAATTAAAATTTAAAAATACAAAGTGTTACCGAAAAAAATCCAAGTTGCATCGCACTAGCCACCATTAAAAGCCAAATACTTCTATTGCGGTTTTATAGGTATTGACATGGGCATTGACAATATCCTTGATGTGCACGGAATACCCACCGCCCATACTTACCTGTACCGGGATACCACGTTCGCGGCAGGCTTTCAAAACAAATCTGTCGCGCAGCCTACAGCCCTCTTCGCTAAGCTTCAGTTTGCCCAGTTTATCGGTAGCTAGAATGTCCACACCGGCTTGGTAAAATACAAAATCCGGCTCGTACCTCGCGAAGGCATGTTCCACGTTACTTTCAAGAAGGCTTAAATAAGCTTCATCTCCCATACCATCCGGCAGCGGAACATCGACATGCGAATGCTCCTTGACAAACGGAAAATTCTTGTCGCCATGCATGCTAAACGTAAAAATATTCCCGTGTCCTAAAAAAATATGCGCCGTACCATTTCCTTGATGCACATCCAAATCGATGATGAGGATTCGTTCAGCCAATTTACGGTTAAGCAAGTAGGCCGCGGCAACAGCTTGATCATTCAATAAACAAAACCCTTCGCCAAAGTCACGCCCCGCATGGTGCGTACCGCCAGCCGTATTAAAGGCCACACCATATTGTTGCGCAAATATGCTGGCCTGTATGGTGCCATCAACGAGATATAGCTCACGATCAACCAATTCTTTTGACAGCGGAAAGCCTATTCGCCTGACCATCTTAGCATCCAATGTCAAATCCAACAGTGCCTGTACATAGGCTTCATCATGCGCCAACAGGACATCCTCCCGCTGCGCCAACTTAGGCGTAAAAAAATTTGCCGTCGTGACCAGTCCTTCATATAGTAGCTGCGTCGGGATAAGCTCATATTTCAACATTGGAAAACGATGTCCTTCCCGAAGCGGATGTATATATGCTGGATGATGTGCAATGCGTAACACAGATTATTTTTTGTTTACCGCGAATTTACTAAAAGATTTAAGGCTAAAAAAACTCTATTCAAAAGGGCCGTGATCACTTGGCCATTTATATTTTGAAACCTATATATTTTTTTTATCTTCGAAAAACATAGACCAAATTGATTTAAAGAGATGGCTGAAACAGCAAGCTTACCCATATTGAATGCCGTGGAACTACGTGTTCTTGGTTCCCTTTTGGAAAAATCCAAAACCACGCCCGAATATTACCCCATGACGCTCAACAGCTTACAAGCTGCCTGTAATCAAAAATCATCCCGCAAACCGGTAGTTTCCTACGATGAACACACGATAATTGAGACCTTGGACAGCCTACGTAAGCGAGGCTTAATTTCTACGGTAGTGGGTGGTGGGAGCCGGGTCACCAAATACAAGCATAATGTTGCCATCCAATATCCATTGATTCCACAAGACTTGGCGGCTTTATGCCTACTTCTCTTAAGAGGGCCGCTGACACCCGGAGAGATCAACTCCAACGCCGGTCGTTTGTTTGATTTCGAAAGCATTGAGGAAGTGCAAGAAGTGTTGACACGTTTACAAGAACAAGATCCCCCATTCGTAAAGATGTTGACAAAACGCCCTGGACAAAAAGAAGTACGCTACGTACATCTACTGGGCGAGGTGAACGAAGAGGATTACGAGGACACAAATTCGAACGAAAATACAGGTGGGAACAAAGTGCAGGCGTTAGAAGAACGCGTATCGAGTCTTGAGACACAGCTAAGCGCCCTGAGAGCTGAATTTGATCAATTGATGCAACAACTCACCTAACAATGAGGTCGAACAGAAGCTTGTAAAGGATTAGCTACAAGTTAATCAATTTACAAAAAAATGTACAGTGAAAGACGCCTTACACTATAATAGTAGACAATATTCTTTAAACAATAAAGTGCCCTAAACTTGTTTAAATGGGCTTTTATAGCCCCTGTGTTAAGTGAAGTTTAAATAAACGGTAAATGTCCGAACTTTTGGGCATACTAATTGTTTATACTCTAACCACAAACACACTAAACACAGGACAATAATGAGAAGGACACCGTTAACAACGTTTCTGGTACTGGCATTTGTCGCATTCGTGCTGATATTTGCCACGACCTGCTCCGGGATAGGATAGTCTATCGGGAAAACGATACAAAAGCCAAACCGCTTGGAAAAGAACACCTAAAAAAGGCGCTGCTATGCAACAGCAGCCGTACCTTTTTCTTTAAATTTCTTATATTTTCGCATTTCTTCGGAAAGCTTACTGATGGCGTAACCGACAATTGTCAGGTCATCCAGCCAGCCTAGAATAGGAACCACGTCAGGAATGGCGTCTAAGGGCGATAGGACGTAGAGCACCGTCCCCACAATGACCGATAGGTTCCACTTATTCATTTTGTAGCGACCAGCAAGACTGTCCTTCGCCATGGCGATCAGCAATTTAAAATCGTTCATTTTATCTGCCAAATTTACAGCTTTTGATTCCGCAAGATCCAGATCGTCCTGCGAAATGGACGTCTTACGGAATTGGTCAAACAGCTGAAATGCGCGTATCCACCTCATCTTTTTCATACTAGCAATATACGTTTTATTTTAAACCTGACCAAAAAGCATGCCTAGCTAATCTGGTTTACCCTTCGTCAAAAAAGGTATGCCAGCTCAAATTCTTGGATACAAGTAGGTTTACGTAAACAAGCCACGGTACATACGATAAGCCCCATAAGATCTATGCAATCTTTTTTTTTCGACAAGCATGCTCCTTGCGATAAATGACCTATCTTTGGCAAAAAAAGCGCGTATGTCAAACTCCGATAAAGCAATAAGAACGACATATTTCAGCATCCTCACCAACTTTCTCTTGGCATTAATCAAATGGCTTGCAGGATTTTTCGGAAATTCCTATGCACTTATTGCTGATGCTATCGAGTCTACAGCTGATATCTTCTCTTCCTTTCTCGTACTACTGGGATTGAAATATTCTAAGCGTCCAGCAGATCAATCACACCCCTATGGCCACGGACGGATAGAACCGTTGATTACCTTTATCGTCGTGATCTTTTTGGTGATTTCCGCCTTTGTAATCGCGATGGAAAGCATCGAAAATATAAAAACACCCCACGATTTACCCAAGCCTTGGACCTTGATCGTCCTTGGAGGCATCATCATTTGGAAGGAAACGTCCTTTCGCATTATCATGAAGCGCAGCAAAGCGTTAAACAGCACCTCGTTAAAGGCCGATGCTTGGCATCACCGCAGCGACGCCATTACTTCAGTAGCCGCTTTTATCGGTATCGCTGTAGCCCTGTTTTGCGGCGAGGGATATGAAAGCGCTGATGACTGGGCTGCTCTCTTGGCTTCCGGATTGATTATCTACAATTGCTACGGCATATTTCGCCCAGCCTTGGCAGAAATCATGGACGAAAACAGGTACGAAGAGCTGGAAGAAGAGGTGCGTCGGGAATCCCTAAAAGTTGATGGCGTCTTACTGATTGAGAAGTGCTACATCCGAAAGATCGGGATGCTCTTTCAAATCGACTTGCATGCGGTCGTTGCGCCCCACATATCCGTTCGAGAGGGTCACGAGATCGCTCACCGACTAAAGGATTATCTGATTGGCCATATTGATAACATAGGCAACGTATTCGTCCATATAGAGCCTTTTGATGAAGACTCGAATTGTGACCATAGCGAGTAGTACGTATTAAAAAGCCAAGTGACGTTGTGTGATCTTTCACCCCATCACTTGGCTATACCCTATTAGCTATTTTACTTTCTAGTTTTCCTTGATCAACGAACGATCAAGGTGCACATAGCCGCCATCGACATGAATCAATTGCCCGGTGGTATGGCTGGATTTATCCGATAGTAGAAACACTGTCGTGTTGGCTATTTCCTCTGCCGTTGTCATCCGATGTTCCAATGGGATACGATCCGTTATTTTCTGCAAAGTCTCTTCGGGATTATCAAGCGTCTGTATCCAAGAATCATATTGTGGCGTCGCACATTCCGCAACGATAATAGCATTCACCCGTATACTGTACGGAAGTAGCTCTACAGCCCATTCGCGCGTAAGTGCATTACGTCCACCATTAGCAGCAGCATAGGCCGAAGTATTTCCTTGTCCCGTTTCAGCAGTCTTCGAGCTGATGTTCAGGATAGTTCCTTTAGACACACGCAAGGCATCGATACAATAATGTGCCATAAGGTAATAGTGGATCAAGTTTTTATGCAAAGAATCCACAAAACCTTCGTAGCTCCCAGATATTAGCCCCACCCCATCATTATGACCTGCATTATTGACCAATCCATCTATACGACCGTAAACCGACAGTGTCTTTTCAACCGCTCGCCGACAGGCCTCTGGATCAGACAGCTCCGCTTCCACGCTCAGCGCCTTTCCACCTAGGGCTTCCACCTCCGCTTTAACCAAATCGTTATCGGCTTGCTTTCTACCAACAATTACCGGCACAGCGCCTTCTTTAGCCAAAGCAATCACAATCGCACGACCTATGCCTTTGGCGCCGCCCGTCACTATAAAAATCTTATCGCTTAAATTTAAATCCATTGTTATTTTTCACTTAAATTGTAAAAACTAGCTGCAGTTCCACCCCAAAAAGCATCACGTTCCGCAGCCGAAAAACCCGACAAATTATCTGTCGCCACACGAACCACGTCGGCATAGGAACCTGCCAGTGTACAAACCGGCCAATCTGTGCCAAACATTACCCGTTCTTTACCAAAACAGGCAATAGCGTGTTGTACATAAGGCTTGAAATCAGCCAACATCCATTGGCTCCAATTGGCTTCTGTAAGCAGTCCTGACACTTTACAGTATACATTTGGAAAAACGGCCAGCTTTTCTATAAATGCTGCCCAGGCCGTAAATTCCCCGTTGCGAATATTCGGTTTAGCCATGTGGTCCAAAACGAACTTTTGGTTTGGGTGCTGCGCCACGCAGGCAAGCGTGCTGGCATAGTGACGCGGGCGAATCAACAGGTCGTAGGTATACTTAAACTTCGTTAAAGCTTCTATCCCCCGCAGAAAGGCTGGCCGTACTAAAAAATCGGAATCTTCTTCCGCTTCTATCAAATGACGAAACCCTTTGATAATGCGATGCTGGCTAAACTGCTCTAGCTGTTGTTCCACATCGTCGGCCTGCAGGTCTACCCAACCAATAACCCCTTTTACCATAGCATACATCGTAGACAGATCCACAAGAAACTGCGTTTCCTCTACAGATTGCGAGGCTTGCACAGCAATAACGCCGTCCATTCCATTCTCTTTCAGGACAGGAGCCAAATCCGTTGGCAGAAAATTACGTTGGATGGCAGCCATGTCTTCCGTAATCCAAGCATCGCGTTCCGCGTTAAAAATCCAAAAATGTTGATGAGCATCGATACGCATAGCGACTTCCCCTTCTATTAACCTTTGTAAGCAATGACTTCCTGACGCGATTCACCCAAGTAATCGGCACCCAATTCGACTACATCACCAGCTTTCAGGTAAATTGGCGGATTGAATCCGAGGCCAACACCTGCAGGCGTACCTGTGGAAATCACATCTCCCGGAAGCAGAGTCATAAATTGAGAAACATAGGATACGACATGAGCTACAGAGAAGATCAAGTTGCTTGTATTTCCGTCCTGGAAAGTTTTGCCATTCACCTTTAACCAAAGGCGTACATTGTTGATATCGGGAATCTCATCGGCAGTGGTGAGGTAAGGCCCCATAGGCGCAAAGGTATCACATCCTTTTCCTTTATCCCAAGTTCCGCCGCGTTCCAGTTGGTAAGCACGCTCTGACACATCATTGTGCAGCACATAACCAGCAATGTAGTTCAAGGCATCGGCTTCATCTACATAGGAAGCTTTTTTGCCAATCACAATACCGAATTCCACTTCCCAATCGGTCTTCTCAGAATTTCGAGGGATGACAATCTGGTCGTTAGGCCCCACCAAAGAGGTGGTTGATTTCATAAAGATGATGGGCTCTGCAGGAATCTGCGCGCCGGTCTCCGCAGCATGATCCTTATAGTTAAGGCCGATACACACAATCTTTGAAGGTCGTGCAAACGGCGCACCCAACCTTGTTCCCTGAGGTACCTCAATCAATTTTCCGGCGTTGGCTTTCACAAATTCTTCCAATCTTGCCAAGCCATTCTCTGCAAAGAATTGTTCATTGTAATCACCGCCAAAGGCCGATACATCATAGTTTACACCATCAATTTGAACAGCAATCTGTTCTTTTCCTGATTCTCCAAAACGTAGTAACTTCATTTTTTATAGTATTGGGTAGTGGGTGTCTGGATTACGTATTTAGTACGAACACATATTTCCAGCACTGAACACATTTTAAAATTTTTATGTTTACTTTTTAATTGTTCAATTTAATGAACCCGCCGTCAATAGGATAGTCATTCCCCGTGATGAAAGCGGCATCCTCCGAACAAAGGAACAATGCCAATTTAGCAATTTCTGCTGGCTTAGCCATCCTGCCTATAGGCTGCGATTGGGACAGTTTTTCGAACATTTCCGCCTCTCGACCGGGATAGTTCTTCGCGATAAAGCCGTCCACGAAAGGCGTGTGCACGCGTGCCGGCGAGATCGAGTTACAACGGATGTTATCTTTCATGTAATCTCGTGCCACGGACATGCTCATGGCATAAATAGCACCTTTACTCATGGAATAGGCAAAACGATCTGCAATGCCTACCACAGCAGCAATAGAAGCCAGATTCAGGATGGCTCCTGCGCCTTGCTTTTTCATGGCCGGTATAACGGCATAAAGGGCGTTGTAAGCCCCCTTAACATTGACGTTGAACACACGCTCAAAATCTGTTGCAGCACAGTTTTCAAGATTGCCAACATGGGCAATACCCGCGTTGTTCACCAATATATCTACTTGACCAATACCAGACACGATTTCAACCACCTCCTCCTGTACACTTACATTGCAAGCGTGTACCTTGGCCTCTCCTCCTCGTGCGACGATCTCGTCCACAACCGTTTGACCAATTTCCGCGTTGAGATCCAAAATATGGACCGCGGCGCCCTCATCGGCAAAAAGCTCTGCAATCGCACGGCCGATGCCGCTACCGCCACCGGTAACGATGGCCACCTTATTCTTTAGTTTCGACATATTATTTTATACTTAACTTTAATACTAAATCAGCTGTATCAGGCGTGCCTTCGGGCAGCTGTATCACCAGCACATCGTTATCGAGCTGATGATATTTAATGTTCATTTTTCCATCAAAGGACGTCAGCGACGATACCTTAAATTTGAAATTGGGTATCAAAAAACTGTTCTTTCCCGGATTGAGCAAATGTACATATACCGTCTTGCCCTTTTTTGTTAACGCATAATCGTCGGTTGGGGCAACAAATCCACCTTCCGTACCATAAATACTTTCTCCATAGGTTTTCAGCCATTCGCCCAGTTGCTTTAAGCGTTCCTGTTGATAATCCTGAATTTCTCCATTCGGCATCGGCCCAACGTTGAGCAGCAGATTCGAACCATATCCTGCGGCTTTCACCAAATAGGTAAGCACCTCTTCAAAAGACTTCTGTTGCCTATCCTTTATATCAAAGCCCCAAGATCCCGCAATGGTACCACACACCTCTTTGGGCAAATTCCCAACAGCATCAGCCGCTGTTCCAAAACCAGTGGTGTTATGACCAGGGAGGTCGCGCTCGAACATTTGGAAATCTTCGCCTTCGAAAGGAGCAACGTGATGGTTGTTACCGATTAGACATTGCGGCTGTAGCGAATGAATTAACGAATAGATCTCATCGTAATGCCAATTTGCGTCTTTTTTGTCCCAATGCCCATCAAACCAAATACCATCGATCTGCCCGTAGTCTGTCAATAACTCCGTGAGCTGGGTTTTCATAAACTGTATATACTTATCCCAAGATCCCTGTTCTACCTGTCGTCCAGCTATACCTCTTCCGGTTCGGCCCAACGGCGTGTAATCATCTCGTTTCCAATCCAGCAACGAATAATAAAACATGATACGAATACCTTCCTCGCGGCAGGCGTTCACCAGTTCTTTCACAATATCGCGTTTGAACGGTGTTGCTTTTACGATATTATAGTCGGAAGCTTTCGAATCCCACATCGAAAAACCATCGTGGTGCCTCGTGGTGAAAGTAATGTACTTCGCTCCAGCATCTTTAAAAAGCTTGGCCCATGCTTTCGCATCAAAATCAATAGGGTTAAAAAATGTAGGCAAAAGCCCGTATTCACTAAGCCCTAGATTTTTATTATTCATCACCCACTCGCCATCACCCAGCACGGAATACACACCCCAATGTATAAAAACACCAAAACGCGATTCGGCAAACCATTTCCTGTTTTCCAAATTCGCCGCACTAGGTTGATAGGCAGTTTGTGCGAAAGAACCGTTCAGCAAGCCGAACAGTAATGCAAAGACCAATAACTTTTTCATATCAATAATTTTAGTTTATACGGTTAGACTACAGCGAAACTCCCCTTCGCCATGGAATAAAATCATCTTGCCCGAGCTGTACAGCTTTTGGCTGCGAAACGCCACTTGCCACCTCGATCACATACTCCAAGATCCGGTGTGCCGCCTCCTCAATGGTCTCTTCGCCATCGATGATCGTACCACAGTTCAAGTCGATGATATCAGGCATCTTCTCGAAGGTCTTCGTATTGGTGGACAATTTGATCACCGGCGCCACAGGATTTCCGGTAGGCGTTCCCAGTCCTGTTGTGAAAAGCACCACGTTCGCTCCCGCAGCAACTTCCGCCGTGGTACTTTCCACGTCGTTGCCCGGTGTACACAAAAGATTCAGCCCCGGCATATTGGCCAACTCTGGATAATCCACGACGGCTGTTACCGGCGAAGTTCCACCTTTCTTTGCTGCTCCCGCCGATTTGATAGCGTCCGTGATCAGTCCATCCCGAATGTTCCCGGGTGAGGGATTCATGTAAAAACCAGAACCGTCAGCCTCCGCCTTCGCGTTATAGGTCTTCATCAGGTGCATAAACTTGTCTGCCGTAGCCTCATCGATACAACGATCGCTGAGTTCCTGTTCTACGCCACACAGCTCGGGAAACTCCGCCAAAATAACGGATCCACCCAAAGTAATCAACATATCCGAAAGATAGCCCAAGGCCGGATTTGCAGATATGCCCGAAAAACCATCCGAACCTCCGCATTCCAAACCAATACACAGCTTATCAAGCGAAGCAGGCTGACGCTCTTGTTCATTGGCGATGCTTAGCCCCGCAAAGGTAGCTTTGATGGCTTTCTGCATCAGCTCCTGTTCGGTGCCTTCTAACTGCTGCTCAAAAACAAACAGTGGTTTATCAAATTGTGGGTCACGTTTCTTAATTTCATCGCGTAAAATAGAAGCCTGCGCGTGCTGGCAGCCCAAGCTTAAGATCGTTGCGCCAGCCACATTAGGATGGGTAACATAGCCAGCCAAGAGTCCACACAACGCATCGGAATCCATACGGGTACCACCACATCCCATATCATGGTTCAAAAACTTCACTCCATCCACATTGGCAAATAAGCGGTTTTTACGCACATTGGCTTTCGCCGATGAAAGGTCTACGGCAAGCAGCTCATCCACCGATGCGCCCGACTTGTAACGGGATATAAGTGCATCCACCTCATCGGAATAATCTTTCGATTCCACTTGGTAGCCCAACTTCTCTTCCAATGCCGCTTTCAAGGTCAACACATTTCTGTTTTCACAAAAAACCATCGGAATAACCAACCAATGGTTTGCCGTACCAACGGTGCCATTGCTGCGATGAAAGCCCTCGAACGTACGTCCTTCAAAGCGCGATACATTTGGTTTGGTCCAGGCCAATTTCCGGGTACCCATCCTAAAATCGTCCGAAGCATGGCGGAGATTTGCTGTCGTAATCACCTCTCCCTGCGCTACGGCGACGTTCATCTTACCGACTAATACGCCATACATAAAAATCGGTGCGTCTTGGGGCAGCGCGCCAATCGTAAATTTGTGTTTGGCGGCAACCGCATTCAGCAACGAAAATTGCTCCCCTTGAAAATCGATTACAAATCCTGCCGGCAAGTCACGCAAAGCGACCAACACATTATCGTCAGGATGAATCTGCAAATATGACAATCGTACGTTATCCATTATTTCTCTAACTCAAAAATTTTATCCATCATCACCCATTTCTCGCCAGGCTTGGCCCCCGGAACCACCTGCTGGTATTTCCACATCAGCTCCTCCCACTGTTGCACCTTTGCATTTTCCTGATCCATCTCGGCCTTTTTACTGAAGGAGAAGGCATCATCTACATCCATCACCATAAACAAACGATTGGAAAAGCGGTAAATTTCCATTCGCTCTACCCCTGATTCCAAGATCGACTTTTCGATCTCCGGCCATACCGACGCATGATAACGTTCGTACTCGGCAATCAATTGAGGATCATCCACCAGATCCAATGCAAACGCAAATCTTCTCATGCTCTTCTCTAATTATTATAGTATATCTCTTTATTATTGTTTTAATGACCTCCCTTAGCTTCGCGCAGCTCACTACCTTTATTGTTCCACGCAAAGAGCGCAACAACAACAAAGCAAACCAGCACCACGTAGTATGCCAACTGAAAGCTTCCCGTAGAATCCGACAACTGCCCAAGTAGCGGTGGTAATATTGCGCCGCCCACGATAGACATCACAATAAGGCTGGAGGCCGATTTAGTATCTGCGCCGATTCCTTCTACACCGACGGCAAATATCGTAGGAAACATGATCGACATGAAAAAGGCTATACCGATCAAGGCATAGAGCGTTAATAATCCCGTTCCATAAATCACCACAAATGTTAGCAAAACCGAAGCAATAGCGTACAACAGCAACAGTTTTACAGGAGCTACATAACGCATGAAGAACGTTCCGATAAAGCGGCCCACCATAAAAGCAAGACCGGCGACACCCGCGTAATATTTAGCATCAGAGGGTGCTATGCCAGAGACATCTGTCGCAAACATGACCAAGAAGCTTAAGACACAAACCTGCGCACCCACATAAAAGAATTGTGCAACGACAGCCCAAGTGACGTTCTTGTGTCGAAAAGCACTAAAAACCCCGCCACTGTTGGCCCCTTCTTCCTCTTTAATATCCGGCAGCTTGGTGAAGATAAACACAGCAGTGACCGCCAATATGATCAGCCCTAGGATCACGTAAGGAGCTTTTACAGAAGCTGTCTCCGTTTGCACGTAGATATTGCGGGCTTGCTCAGACAGGGCAGCAATCTGCTCGGCTGTTTTGGGTTCTTCGGTCAGAATAAATTTCCCGCCGACAATTGGCGCAAGGAATGCGGCCAAGCCATTGAAAGATTGTGCGAAATTTAATCGTTGCGTCGCCTTGGACGGATCGCCCAGCACCGTGATATAGGGGTTTGCTGCCGTTTCCAAAATGGTAAGGCCACAGGCCACCACAAATAGAGCCCCTAAAAAGAATACATAATTTATCGTGTTTGCAGCAGGTACAAAAAGAAAGCAGCCCACAGCAAACAGCAAGAGCCCTACCACAATCCCCACTTTATATCCAAACCGCTTCATAATGATACCGGCAGGTATAGCCAGTAAAAAGTAAGCGATAAATACAGCCGAATCTACTAACGAGGCCTGAAAATGCGTAAGACTAAATGCATTGCGCAAATGCGGAATAAGTATGGGGTCTAGGTTATGAATAAAGCCCCAAAAGAAAAACAGGGATGTTATCAAAACAATGGCAAGTGTGTATTTTTTTGTTTGCATCATAAGATTTACATTGGAGATGTAAAGCTAAAATAAATGTACAAGCGCATATTGAACTATTTTACCGAATAAATAAAGTATTTTATCATATTTATGCGATATTTGATCATCATCATTGAATAAATTAGTTAGTCGAGTGCAAATTCGAGTTCTAAACACTGTGCATATGACGTCCGAAAGCAGATGATATTTAGCAAGTAAACCATGTATATACAGCGATTAAATCACAGCGGATCGCAGGCTGGCACGCTCAGCGTTCGCCATGACTATATGCCGCAGAACCACAATATTTGGCATTATCATGAAGAACTGGAGTTTATCTATATCAAAAAAGGCAACGGAACCTTTTTTGTTGGCGATTGTATTCAACCCTTTTCAGACAATTTTTTGGTATTGATCGGATCCAACACCCCCCATTATTGGCTATTCGACGAGCAGTACGTTCGTGAAGAGCAGCCTGCTCGTGCAGACATCCATGTGGTACATTTCAAGATTGATTTTTGCGGTGCAGACTTTTTAAATCTGCCAGAGTCGCGTCTGATCAAAAAAATCTATAAAGCTGCAGAGCGGGCAATTTCGTTAGACATCAAGCATAGTTTCTTACCGCAATTCTTTGACGGGCTAGCTCTGAAAAGTCCATTATCAAGGCTTAGCAGCTTGTTGGATACACTATGTGGCATTACAGAATTGCCATCGCTGCTGACGCTCGTGAGCGAGGACTATACCAATCCGCAGCAACAGGAAGATTATGGCCGTATGAACAAAATATTTGAACATATTAGATTGCATTATCGCGTAAAAATCCAACTGGAAGAAATTGCCCAATTGGCAGGCATGACATCAAATTCATTTTGTCGCTATTTCAAACAAAAAACTGGAAAAACGTTGATCCAGTTTGTAAACGAACTCCGTATTGGGCAGGCCTGCAAAATGCTGAGCGATACCCGCGCAAGTATCAAGGAAATCTGTTTTGACTGCGGATTCCAAAATTTCGTCAGCTTTCACAAAACCTTCAAATCCATTACTGCAACAACACCCTCCAGTTATCGCGAGGCCGCACGCAAACCTGCGGATACATATTTTTAATTTCTTATCATACATCAATGTGTAACTTTCGTTGTTTACGGAGATTTGTGAAAAGAAATCAAATAAGAAAAAAATGAAAAATCTATTCTCCGTTTTGTTCGCGGCCGCATTAATGGTCAACATTGCATTTGCACAGGTAAAGTGGTCTGTTGATCCAGCACATACCAATGTACTCTTCTCCGTGAACCACTTAGGGATTTCCATGGTTGATGGTCAGTTCAAGAAATTAGAAGGTGCCGTAGAGACAAAATCCGCTGAAGATTTCAATGGTGCAAGCGTTGGTTTCACGATCGACGTCAATAGCATTGACACACGCATCGAAGCACGCGATAGCCATTTGAAAAGCGATGACTTCTTCAATGCCGAAAAGTTTCCAAACATCACTTTGAAAAATGCCGTGCTTAAAAAAGCTGGTAAAGGAAAATACACGTTAACAGGCGACCTTACTATCCGTGATGTGACGAAAAAAGTAATCTTCGATGTGCAACAAAACAATGTAGTCATCACCGATCCTTGGGGAAAAACACGGGCAGGTTTTACAGCAAAAACAACGATCAATCGCTTAGACTTCAACATCAAGTATAACGACAAATTGCCTACCGGCGTACCAGCTGTCGCCGCAAATGTAGACATCATCGTGAATACCGAATTGGTGAAAAACTAATATTCCCGCAGTAGAAAGCGAAGCCACCTCCTAAAGGGTGGCTTTTTTATTCGTTAAAGCGGCCAGATTGACTATCTTTGTTTTCAACGTTCTATACGCATGCTGCGGCCGCAATCGCTTCCGCTTTAAACAGACGCATGGTTCAAAAACGTTAAAAAACCACATTGCCTTATGCAAACTATTGTTTTAACGACAGCAGGTATCTTTGGAACCTTGGCCATTATCTTAGGTGCTTTTGGCGCACATCTTTTCAAAAAAATACTCCCCGAAGACAAGCTACAATCGTTTGAAGTCGGTGTTCGCTATCAGATGTATGCAGCATTGGCGCTCCTCATCGTTGGCTACAACAACGATTTTTCGCAAACGGCACAGCAATGGGCATTCTATGGTATAGCCTTCGGCAGCCTGCTCTTTTCCGTGAGTATCTACGGACTTTCCTTTGCCACTTATTGGAAGGTCAACCTTCGTTTTCTTGGCCCCATCACCCCACTGGGTGGCTTGCTCATGATCATCGGTTGGATCGCGCTACTTGTAAGCTTTTATTAAAATACCTATCTTCGTACTATCCGCGGCAATGATATCTGCCCTTAACCGCCCAAAAAGCTGATGATGTCTACGTAATGTGAATAGTTCATATCTATTGATTAATGTAGTTTTTATAGCATGGCAAACCTTCCTTTTCGCGACGTTAAACATATCGGCAAATGGGCCCTGTCCATATCCATGATAGCCATATTGGTCGGAAGTACCTCCGCATTTTTTTTGTATACCTTGCAAAAGGTCACATCCTTTCGCGAAGCACATTTGTGGATCCTGTTATTCCTGCCCTTGGCCGGTGTAGCCATCGTCTATTGGTACCAACGATACGGTGACGCCGCGAAACAGGGCAATAATCTTTTATTGAAATCTTACTATGATCCACAGGTAGATATTCCTTGGAAAATGGCGCCCATGATTTTACTGAGCACGTTAGGCACACACCTATTTGGAGGATCAGCAGGACGCGAGGGTACAGCGATACAATACGGTGGCACTATCGCCAGTCTGTTCCGCCGCTGGTTCAGCTGGTCAAAGCAAGAAATAAGAATTTTGATATTATGCGGTATGGCGGCAGGGTTCGCGTCTCTATTTGGCACCCCTTGGGCGGGAACGGTCTTTGCCATAGAAGTTGTGCGTGTGGGGAAAATCCGATGGAAAGCTATCCTCCCCGTATTAATCACGGCATTCCTTGCAAATGAAGTTTGCGGACTTTATGGCAATCTGCACACGCATTATATCGCTATCCAAACGATACCCAACTTTTCATTTGCGCTTTTGGGCTACCTACTACTAGCTGGCATCGCCTTTGGCCTAGCAGCAAGACTATTTATTTTCACCGGCGAGGGTTTTGGTTCGCTTTTTCAGAAAATTCCCTATCCACTGTTACGCCCCTTTATTGGAGGTGTGCTGGTGCTCATGATCGTATTTTGCCTACATAGCAGCAAGCACATTGGTCTGGGTATTCCGACCATCCTTGCCTCTTTTGAAACAGGTCTTCCTCCTACCGACTTCCTCATAAAGATCCTACTGACGGCCATCACGCTCAGTGCTGGCTTTAAAGGGGGCGAAGTTACGCCACTATTCTTTATCGGTGCCACGCTAGGCAACGCACTCGCTCTGCTTCTACCATTGCCTTTGGCCCTGCTCGCCGCTACTGGATTTGTGGCTGTATTTGCCGGATGTACAAAGACACCAATCGCTTGTAGCATCATGGCCATCGAGCTTTTTGGCTGGCACGCATCGTTGATTTTTATAGTCGTGTGCACAATCAGCTTCTTGGTTTCTGGAAAACAAGGCATTTACAGTATGCAAAAGTCAAGAAAGCCTAAACGAATGTTCCAAAAAATATTTCGTAGCTAGCAAATGGGGGCATTGTATTGCCATATGCGCACCTTGATAAGAATATTATCTTGAATTACACAGCTATTCCCAAACATAACAAAAAATAAAGTTAACTTAGCAGCATCTAAACGTGATGGGCAGCGGAAAAATTGACAAACCAATATTGAAAAAACTAAAAGAAGGCGACTACCTTGCTTTTAGAGCCGTCTATGACTGTTACGCGCGGCGTCTACTTAGCTTTATATACAAAATCACGAAAGATATTGACCTTGCCGAAGATATTTTACAGCTAACCTTTGTAAAGGTCTGGAAAAACCACCGATCAATCGACCCTGAAAAGCCGTTTGACGCTTACATTTTCCAAATAGCCTCACACAGCAGCATAGATGCGCTACGACAGATTGCACAGCATGCGCGAAAAAAGGAAAAACTAAAGGAGCAAAGCGAGCCATTAGCGCTTTCTGTAGAGGAAGCATTCCTACTGAAAGAACAAAACCTACTGATCGACAATATATTGGCCAAGTTGCCAGCGCAACGGCGAGAAATCTTCCGTCTTTGTAAATTGGAAGGCTACAGTTACCAAGAAGCAGCCAATACCCTAGGGCTATCAACCTCGACCGTCAGCAACCAACTGGTATCCGCACTGAAAACGTTGCGACAGTTGTTATCAGAGCAGGGCGAAAAACCACTACTACTAATTTACTTATCAGCTTATTACGTTTTTTTCTAAAAAATACACGTTTTGAATAGTGTGTTTGCACCATAGGTTTCGTATTACCTCATATACGTCATACTACTATGCCCTTATTACCCGAATTTGAAGACCAACTTCAGCGTTTTCTCAACAACCAGCTCGACAAAGAGGAATTCGACAGCTTTTTTCAAGAGCTTTCGCAAGTAGATGATCATGAGTTGAGTAGCTATTTAACCAATTGGGGATTGAAAGATGAGTCCAGTTTAGCCACATCAGCCAAGACCCAAGCCATTTGGGATGCTAAACTGAATAAGTTATGGGCGGATCTCCCCCTTCCTGTTCAAGTGCGCGAAAAGAAGAGTATAATCCCATTCATTTCCCGAAAAAGATGGGTTTCTCTAACCGGCATTGCAGCAAGTCTGATCTGTGTATTTAGCTTGGCCTTCTATTTTTGGAAGGGACAATCTCAAGAAGAAAACCGGACAGCTGCAACGACTTACCCCTCCGAGAATATTTCCCAAATCACCCTTCCCTCGGGCGAGGTGATCAGTATTCAAGACAGCATTTCCGGATCCTTATATAAGAATGATGAACTTGAAATTGTACGTATAGACAATGGCGAACTTCAATTCGTCTACAAAAAGCTCGATTTGGCACAACTTGGTAACCAATTCAACAGCATCCACACCTCGAAAGGCGGATTTACCAAGTTTCAATTGGAAGATGGAACGAAAGTCCATTTAAATTCAGAATCGACCCTACGTTTTCCATTGGCGTTTGCGAAAGACAAAAGAGAGGTGTTCTTAGATGGCGAAGGTTATTTTGAAGTGGTCAAAAATAAGGAAGCGCCCTTCCGTGTGCATACGGCAAAGCAACATATCGAAGTTTTAGGAACCACATTTAATGTAAAGTCTTATCCTAACGAAAGCCAAGAAACGACCACGTTGGTAGAAGGTACGGTGAAGGTGACTGGCGCCGATAGACCGCTGGTTGATAAGGTCATCCTCCATCCGGACCAACAAGCGACCATCCATGAACAAAGTATTCAAGTACAACAGGTTTCGCCAGAGGAATATACCGGATGGGTAAGCAAACGATTTATCTTTTCGGGAACAGCTTTGGAAGTCGTATTGCGCGATATCGAGCGTTGGTATGATATCAATTTTGAATATGAGGGAGCACTACCCGACATACGCATCGAAGGAAACCTATCCAAAGATGTCCCACTTGATAAGCTCTTAAAAGTTTTATCGATCAATACGAAGTATAATTTTTCTATGAAAGGGAGGAGGGTCTATATGGAAAAATAGTACGCAAAAAAAAGCCCAAAAAAAAGACCAGGGATGGTTGCAACACCCCTAGTCACATTATAAAGGCATTCATCCTGAATCAGTAAACAGAATAACTAACCTATTAGTACAAATATAATGATATCTATGGATATCGTTAAGGATCTTTTGTGCTATACAATGTGAAAATTATGAAATATAAAACAGTATATACTGTTGAATTTCACCGAAAAAAAAGTAAAAAGACAGACTTAACTAGCCTTATTAACAAGATCTGTATGAGATTAACATTCTTTATTTTTCTGTGCATTAACCTACAGGCTTTGGGAAACTCCATGGCGCAAAATGTGAGCTTATCACTAAAAAATGTACCCTTAAAAAATGCATTAAAGGAACTGCAAAAACAGACTTCCTACGATTTTATGATCAATGCCGAATACTTGGCAAAATCGAAATCGGTGTCCGTTGAACTAAAAAATATGCCCATTAAAAAGGCCTTGGATCTCATTTTTGAGCACCAGCCTTTCGGCTATGCGTTGACCGACGAAATCATTACCGTGGCGCCACGAAAAGCGATCGGCGCCGAGACAAAACATATCGAGCCGTCATGGCAGCAAACTGTTGCCAACGGTAAGGTCATGGATGAATACGGCACGGTAATTCCCGGTGTAAACATCAAAGAAATTGGTAGCAGCAATGCTGTTTCCAGTGCTGCCGACGGAACATTTAGCATCCGACTACGCAATGCCAATTCCTCCCTAAGCTTCTCTATGGTAGGCTACAAAACCTTGGTACGCCCCTATCAGGGCGACGCCATGCGCATTGTACTGCAAGTCAATGAGAATGAAATGGATGAGGTTGTCGTGACCGGATTTCAAAACATCAGCAAGAAATTGTTTACCGGAGCGTCAGCTTCCGTAAAAATGGAAGACACAAAAATCGAAGGGATGACCGACGTCAGCCGTATGCTCGAAGGACGAGTGGCCGGCGTATCCGTTCAAAACGTCTCAGGTACCTTTGGCTCGGCACCAAAAATCCGCGTGCGCGGCGCCACGTCAATCACTGGCGACAACAAACCTTTGTGGGTGGTGGATGGTGTCGTACTGGAAGATATCGTAAATATCTCCAACGACCAATTATCCAGCGGGGATGCCTTGACCTTGATCGGATCATCCGTAGCGGGAATCAATGCCGAAGATATCGAAACCTTCGAAATCCTTAAAGATGCATCCGCGACTGCACTTTATGGCGCTAGAGCCATGAACGGTGTCGTCGTAATCAGCACAAAGAAAGGAAAAGTGGGCGCGCCGTTGGTCAGTTATAACGCCAATTTCTCCACCTACCTCAAACCTTCCTATTCGACCTTTAACATCATGAATTCCTCGGATCAAATGTCTGTATATTCCGAAATGGATCGTAAAGGACTCTTTAATTTCGCGCCTTCGCTTCGTAGATCCAACGGTGGTATCTATACCAAGATGTATGACCTCATCAACACCTACAATGAGCAAACAGGCAACTTTATGTTGGAAAACAGTACTGAAGCACGCGAACAATTTTTGAGTCGCTATGCCCGCGCCAATACCGACTGGTTTGATCTTTTATTTCGAAATTCCTTTGTACAAGAACATTCCATCGGTATCTCGTCCGGAACAGAAAAAGCGCGACACTATTTCTCCGGAAGTTACTACCACGACAACGGTTATACCATTGCCGATAATGTGAAACGCTTCACTGGAAATATGCGCTCCGACTACAACCTAGGCAGCCGTGTAACGGCCGGTGTCATTGTTAATGGTTCTTTACGCGACCAACGCGTTCCTGGAACATTGGCCCGCGAAAACGACGCCGTTCGCGGCGAGTACACGCGTAATTTCGACATTAACCCCTACTCCTACGCCTTAAATACCAGTCGTGCACTTACCGCCTATGATGAAGACGGTAATCTTGAATTTTTCACGCGCAACTATGCCCCTTTCAACATCATCCATGAGTTGGACAACAACAAGATTATGGTGAATATGGTGGATTTCAAGATCCAAGGTGAATTAGGCGTTAAGATCTTAAAAAACTTAGAGTACAAAGCTCTCGGATCGGTACGTTACGTAAAAACAAGTCGCGAAAACATGATCACCGAGTACTCGAACATGTCGGGTGCCTATCGGGCGGCCAACAATTCGACCATCCGCGACCGCAACAACTTTCTGTACAATGATCCAGACAGGCCTTACCAAGAAGCACAGGTTGTTCTTCCTGAAGGAGGCTTTTACATGCGTGGCGACGACATGTTAAAAAGCTACTACGGACGCCATACGCTACAGTACAATACAAAAATGTTTCAAGACCATGGCTTGAATGTGTTCGTTGGGCAAGACATCCGTTTTGCGGATAGACAATCTAGCTACAACAATGGCTACGGCTACCAGTATGATAAAGGTGGCGTGCCGTTCACCGATTACCGCATCATCAAACAGATGCTAGAAGGAAACTATAACTACTTTGGTATGGACTACAACTACGATCGTTTTGTTTCCTTTTTCGGTAATCTGCAGTACGATTACAAAAGCCGCTACGTGTTCAGTTTTGCCAGTCGATACGACGGATCCAACAAAATGGGCGATACGCGTGCCGCGAGATGGTTACCTACTTGGACATTCTCGGGTGCTTGGAATGTGGATGAAGAGCCATTCATGGAAAACCTACCGCAGATCTCCATGTTGAAACTTCGTGGTAGCTATGGTCTTACGGCCAACATCGGAAACGCGCGCAACTCCACAGCACTCTTCAGCAATACACAAACCAACCGACCTTATCTTTCGGAGACAGAATCAAAAATCACCATTACAGCCTTGGAAAACCAAGAGCTCACTTGGGAAAAGCAATATGAGCGAAACGTTGGTCTTGACGTGGGCGTCTTCAACAATCGCTTAACCCTCTCGGCAGACTACTTCCACCGCGATGGTTTTGAACTGATCAACAGTGTACGCACATCCGGAATCGGTGGGCAGGCAACAAAATCGGCAAACTATGCCGATATGACGTCCAACGGAGTAGACATTACCTTAGGCATGGCTTGGTTCCGAGAATCAAACTGGAAATATAGAACAAACTTTACCTTGGGCTATGTGAAAAACAAGATCACCAATTTACGCAGTCTGCCGCGGATTTTCGACTTGGTAATCCCCGAAGGAGGACCGAAAATAGACGGCCCTGTTCGTGGTCTTTACTCCGTACAATTTGCCGGACTAGATCCTTACACGGGTGTTCCTAACTTCGTAAATCATTTAGGCGAGACAAGTCCAAACGTCTATCTACAGAGCACGAACACGGATTATCTGAAGCTAGAAGGATCAGTAGATCCATTGTATACCGGAGGCCTTTCCAACGTTGTTTCTTATAAAGGCGTTAGTTTAAATGTTTTCGTTACCTACCAATGGGGTAATAAAATACGTTTAGATCGCGTTTTCAAGACCTCGTACAGCGATCTTGATGCTACGCCTCGTGAGTTCTTGGATCGCTGGACAATGCCGGGCGACGAGAACAGTACGAATGTTCCTTCCATCATTGACGGACAGGTAGAACAGTCCTTAGGCAGTGTATATCCTTACAACAACTACAACTTCTCGGATATGCGTGTGGTCGACGGATCCTTCGTTCGTTTAAAGACCATTGCTTTAAACTATTTGTTGCCCAATAGCATAAGCAACAAGCTGGGGGTAAAATCATTATCGACAGCACTCAATGCCAACAATGTGTGGTTGATCTATGCCGACAAGGGGCTAAAAGGCCAAGATCCGGAATTTTTCAATTCCGGTGGGGTGGCCAATCCTATGCCTAAACAATTTACCTTAACCCTAAAAATTGGAATCTAGACCATGAAAAGAAAACTTATATACCCTATTCTTCTTTTTATTGCCCTCCCGTTTACGGGCTGTGAAAAATATTTAGATCAGTTGCCCGATCAGCGTACCCTGTTAAACAACGGAGAGAAGCTTTCCGAGCTTCTTGTTTCTGCCTACCCTTCGGGCAACTACATCACTTTTTGTGAGGCGATGAGCGACAACGTGACCGATAACTTTGGTATGGGCACAAACGACGAAACCAATACCAATGGTTACGCATGGCGTAATGTGACCGCTGTCAACCAAGATTCGCCAATCTACTACTGGAACAATGCCTACCGTGCTATCGCTGCGGCCAATGAAGTGTTGAAAGCTATTGCCGACGCAGGCGATCCGGCCGAGTTCGCATCAAAAAAAGGGGAAGCATTGGTAGCACGCGCCTACGCGCACTTCATGTTGGTCAATTTATTTGCTAAATTCTACAACAACAGCACATCTAGCGTTGACATGGGCGTTCCCTATGTCGAGATTCCTGAAACGGTGGTTTGGAAAAACTATGAACGTAATACGGTGAGTGCCGTATACGAAAAGATAGAGCGCGATTTAGTCGCTGGCTTACCTTTGATCGTCGACAACTACAAAACGCCGTCTTACCATTTTACAAGAAAGGCAGCACACGCTTTCGCCGTGCGCTTTTACCTCTTCAAAAAAGATTATGCACAAGTGGTAAGCCATGCTAATCTCGCTTTCCCGGAGGGAAATATAGCCAACAACATGCGCGATATGAACGGCCGTTACGCCGCTTTTGGCTCAGAAGAATTTGCATATGAATACACCAAATCCAACGAGCGTGCAAACATCCTGTTGGGCGAAACCACTTCGTGGTGGGCACGCCGATTCCGTCAGTATCGGTATTCCACGACATCCGCCTTATTAAACAGCATTATTCAAGGCACCGTAGCGGGCAACCTGACCGCGATCCGCACCTGGTCGGTGAGCAGTCAATCGTTCTACACGCGGAAATTTATGGAGCATTTCGTACGTACGAGCATCAATGCGACCACCGGTGTGGGATACAATATGGTTCCGCTATTTTCGACCGAAGAGGTGCTCTTAAGTCGTGCTGAAGCGTTAGCATATCTTGGCCAATATGAATCGGCCATGGCCGATTTGAATGCCTACGCAAAAAATCGCATCAAAGTAGCAGATTACAGCAGTTCTCGTACTATCGACAAACAGAAAATAAAAACCTACTTCTACAATGAGCTGCCCGAGGAACAATATACGGATGCTGTATTCCAAGAAGGGCTGATCCAGTCATGCCTGCAATTTAGACGGGCCGAGTTTATGCACGAGGGCCTACGCTGGTTCGATATCCTACGTTATAATATCCCGGTAACGCATGCCGTGTATGGTGGCGGTAGCATCAGCCTGCCGGCAGACGACCTACGCCGTGTATTGCAACTACCAGAAGAGGTAAAACTATCCAACGTAGAGCTTAATCCAAGACCTGAAAACGATTAGTACCGTATTATGAAAATTAGAAAAATAGCCACATATACACTACTTGCCAGCATCGCCTTTTTGGGAATGGGCTGCAGCAAGGAAGAGAATTTAGATAAAGAGATTGTTGGACTGGGCGGTGAGAAATGGGTAAAAAATGAAATAGACAATTACATTTACCAGACCTTCACTGTACCCTACAATATCGATGTCCTTTATCGATGGACGCCCTCGGAAGTCAGTTTCGTTAACAACTTAGTTCCTCCACAAGAAGATAAGATTGTACCCGTGATGGAAATGGTAAAACAAGGATGGATTGAGCCTTACATCGAAATAGCAGGAGCAGATTTCATTAAGAAGTTTGCGCCTCGGCAATATCTTTTGGTTGGAAGTCCAGAGTACAATACCTCGGGAACAATCACCTTGGGCACCGCGGAAGCCGGAGCCAAGATTGTACTGTACCGCGTAAACTGGTTTGATTTAAAAGATCGGGACCTTGTACAAGCCATGTTGAAGACCATTCACCACGAGTTTGCGCATATCTTGCACCAAACCATCATGTACCCTAGAGAGTTTGAAGCCATCACACCGGCAGACTATACCTCTACCTGGAACCAAGTCAGTGTTACCGATGCGCGTAACAAAGGCTTTATATCCTCCTACGCCATGTCTGCCCCAGATGAAGACTTCGTAGAGATTGCCGCCATCATGCTGACACAGGGTTACCAACCTTTTGAAAATATCATCAGCTCGATCAGCAATGCAGATGGCGTTCAGAAAATAAGGCAGAAACAACAAATCGTACTGAATTACTTCCGCCAAACATGGAATATAAACCTCTACGACCTGCAAGCAAAAACGGAGGCTGCGATCAATAAACTATCGCCACCGCCATCCGCCTTCGAGCGTTTAGGTTTTGGACGTAGCAACAGCGTGTTGTTTACCTCCGTCACAACAGACGAAACAAATTGGTCGGCAAAATTCAAAGACAGCTTTCAAACCGCATCCAGCTCTTTGGCTACCTTGGGCAATGCCGGTCGCTACCTAGAAGATGTTAACGTGATCTATTACCAGCAAGGAAAAATGATGTTGCGCCTCAAATATCGGAATCCGTCGAACCCGACATCGGTTTTCAATGCCGACTTCCGATTTGACTACACGGAAGATTCAACCACTAAACGCAGCACATTTACCTACGTGGGCACATCCACCGATCTGAACAGTACCGCGGGCGGAAATGCAAACACCATTCGTACCTACGTAGCCGATCTACTAAACTACTTCGACGGCAAGACCTTTCACTATAGCTGGTCTGATGGTGGAGCCTATCCTACGGACTACGCTAAGATGATACGGGAAGACGATGCAACAAATTACATCTATGGTTTGTTAAGAAACACTTATTAATTATGAAGATTAGAAATACCTCTATATTTATTTTCCTCGCGGCGCTGCTCAGCTTCAGTGCATGTAAGAAAGAGGATGATCCCATCCTGCAGGATCCAGATAGCCGCCTAAGCGAATACCTAGCCAGCAGCCTTGCTTTTCTGACGGAAGCACCACATGGCTATAAAGCATCGCTTGAGACAGTTGATGGGAAGACCTTTGCCCTTTTTATGCAATTCGATAGCGAGGGCCGGGTACACATGTTATCAGATTTCACCGATGCTGCATCAGGCACATTGGGCAGCAGCAGTTACCGTCTGAAAGCTTTGCAACGGCCAAGCTTGCTATTTGACACCTACAACTATATTTCCGTCTTTGCTGATCCACAAAATTCGGTTAATGGAGGAACAAATGGACAAGGGCTGAAAGGCGACAACGATTTCAGCTTTGTCAAGTTTTCTGGGGATACCGTCGTGCTTCAGGGTAATAAAAATGCCTCCATTTTAACCTTGATCCGCGCCAATGAAACCGAAGAGGAAGCTTTTATAGGCGGGCAACTTCAAACATCTCGCGAGAACCTACGTGCATTTTTACAAAGCAACAGCAACTTGTATGTCGCTAATGGAGCAGATAAAGTAGCTTTCGCCATCGATGTAAACAACCGTACGGTAACCTTAAGCAAGTTGGAGGCCGATGGAACTACCATCAGTAGTGTTTCTTCCTCCTTCGCCTACAGCCCAGAAGGCATTGTACCTGCACAGCTCACCATTAACAATGCATCGGTACAAGCCATAGCATGGAATGCCAATACAAACAGCTATACCATGCGCACCAATGGCAGCACATCCGCCGTGGAAAGCAACCCTACACCGGTATTTCCGCTTTACCTACAGTTTGGATTCAACAAAACCTACAGCACCATAGGTACCACAACCAACAGCCTTCCGGCAGGTGTTAGCTCGGTCTTCAACGAGGTGTGGTCAACATTAAACGCCAACTTCACCAGCACAAATCGCGCGATACGGTATATGGAATTCAAGATTATATCGGAAACGCAAGCTACCCTATCGGTGTATTACTCATCCGGCACGAGCAACTTTGTGGCCGACATGTCGTTCAACTACAGCTTGCAGCAAAACCTGTTGACCTTATCCAACGCGCGGCGCGACTATTCCAACGGCAACTGGACAACACGTTTAGCACAACTGCGTGTACTCGAAGAGTATATCCTAAAAGGCCCCTTCCTATTGGATTGGATCGATAGCAGTTCGTCAGCAGTCACCGTTCCTCTTGGCGGTATCCGACTGCAAAGCGACAGCCAATCCTTCCTTTATGGATTCTTGAAATAATAAGGGAACCGTTTTATACCGTAAAAGCCAAACGAAAATCGTTTGGCTTTTACTTTTTATAACCTTTTGCAGCTGCAGACTACAACTCCTTGTAAAGCGCTAAATACCGCTTGATTGCTTCTCTTTTTTCTGCTGTTAGGTGAAAATCTAAGTTCTCCGTCAGGTATTTTTTATAATCAAAATTAGGGTAGATCGGTAGGCCGGCAATCACATCTTCCGGGTGCGAAACACCATCGGCCAAAGCCCGGTTAAACGCTTCGGTAAACTCCTCAGGTAATTGCTTATTAGATACCCATACGGCGTAAGCAAATGGGAGTCCTGTCATCTCCTTCCAATACTGTCCCAGATCATACACATAAGGCATCGAATCCTTCTTCCCAAATGTTCGATCACCAATAAGCACATAGGCATCAGCATCACCTTCGGTAACAATTTCTACGTCCCGTTTCCAGTGGTGCTTCAGTAAAATACGGGCCAAGCCATTAGAGGTCCGCGATTGTACATCCAATCGTAGAGACTGAATTTCTGTTATTGGCTTTTGTGAAAAAATAAATACCGAGTCAACGGCTCCGTCGCTACCGATGCAATAATCGCCTATAATATAATATTCAGGCAGTTTCAACAAGGCAGCAACAGGGATGATCCCCATATCCACCACATCATCGATCACCTTTTGTGCACATGCACTGGGATAGTCCACCGATAGATCGATGGCATTTATCACATCCGAGTTTCTGATACCTTGTAAAAATGGGAGGGTATTTGTATAAGAAACAGCGGATACGCTTATTTTCTTCATTTATAAATTCGCTAGGTGTTTGACATTGTAGTGGTCTACGATCGTAAATTTCTCTTGATCATATTCCAATACATATAGCGCCGTGTTGGTATGTGGGAAATCATCCATCAGGCAAACGTCCACATCCGTGAGGTGACACAGCATAATACGCAAGGCGCGTCCGTGCATGCATACTAAAATCGTTTCCTCATCGGTACGGGTCAACATATGCTGTATCGCTTCTTTCTGCCGGGCAACTAAAGCGTTGGGCGATTCGCCCTCTTCGATGCTGAGATCTAGCTCGCCATTGCGCCAAGAAGCGACGACCTTCTCAAAGCCCGTCATAATAACTTCGTCCTGCTCCTTGCCTTCATATATTCCCCAAGAGATCTCATCGAGCCCGATCAGTTCTTCCGTGGGAATACCGTCATCGAGAAACTGCTGCACCGTTTGTTTTGTTCGTAGCAAAGTCGATGTATAGACCTTATCAAAAGGAACATCTTTAAAAGCCTCATAAAATGCTTCCGCCTGCTTAAAACCTGTTTCATTCAAGGGTGAATTTACCCCTCTGCCCTGCACAATACCTTTGAGATTAAGGTCGGTCTGTCCGTGTCGTATAAAATAGAAAGTCTTCTTCAAAATTGATATAATTACTCCACTACGGGTAACGAATAATAGTTTGCCTTTTTAGCTGTTTCGAAAACGTGATCCTGATAATCGGTAACCACTTGATACAGCGTGTCGCGCTCAATGGGGTGTCTACCCACATTTTTGATTAGCTCCACCACCTGCTGCGTGCTCATACCCGGATGTTGTTCTTCAGCACCAGCCATCGAATAGATCTTCGTGGTATCATCCAGCGTGCCGTCGATATCATCCACTCCGAAAGCTAAAGACAGCTGCGCCGTGTCTCGGGATATCATCGCCCAGTAAGCTTTGATGTGGTCAAAGTTATCCATATAGATACGCGCTATCGCGTAGTTACGCAAATCTTCGATAACCGATACTTCGGGAATATCAGACATTTGATGACCTTGGTTACGAAATTTCAGCGGAATAAACGTTTGGAATCCGCCCGTTTTATCTTGCAACTGTCGCAAACGTTCCATATGGTCTACGCGGTGCCAAAACTCTTCGATATGCCCATAGAGCATGGTCGCATTGGTACGCATCCCCAAGCTATGGGCTTGCTCGTGAATGTCCAGCCATTGTTCGGCTGTACATTTATCGCCCGCAATTTTCTCCCGTACATCCGCGTGAAAAATCTCTGCTCCGCCACCCGGCATAGAATCCAGTCCACATTCTTTCAGATACTTCATACCTTCGTAATGTGTCAGCTTTGCCTTCTTAAAAATATAATAATATTCCACTGGAGTAAGCCCCTTGATATGTAGGCTTGGGCGATGTGCTTTACAGCGCTTAAAGAACTCAGCGTAGAAATCGAGGTTTTGTTTGGGCACTACCCCACCCGTGATATGTACTTCGGTAACTGGCTCATCGTCGTATTTACGAATAATGTCCATCATCCCGTCGACATCCATCTCCCAGCCTTCGTCACGTTGCTTGATCAAGCGCGAATAGGCACAGAATTTACAGTCGTACACACATACGTTCGTGGGCTCTATATGAAAATTTCTATTGAAGTAAGTATAGTCGCCATGCCTCTTTTCTCGGATATAGTTTGCTAAAACGCCCAGATAGCCTAACTCGCCACGTTCGTATAGTAAAACACCCTCTTCAAAGGTAATGCGTTCAGCATGAAACACTTTAAGGGCAATACGTTTTAAGTCCGCATCTAAATTCTTATCTTGAATCAAAAAATCAAGTTTTTGCGTTGCATTCATTTCAGCCTCCTAACTAAACAAATGTACCAATTAGCAAAGAAAAAAGCGATTTTGAAACCGCTTTTCTATGTTAATCAACAAATTGTTGCATGTCTATCAATCGTTTATATAATCCTTGTTTATTCACCAGTTCCAGGTGGCTTCCTTCCTCCACCACCCGACCAGCTTCGATCACCACAATTTTATCTGCATTTTGAATGGTGCTCAAGCGGTGAGCGATGACCACCGTCGTCCTATTTTCCATTAATTTGTACAGGGAGTCCTGCACCAGTTTTTCCGATTCCGTATCCAAGGCCGAGGTCGCTTCGTCCAGCAGCATGATCGGCGGATTGCGGAGCACCGCCCGTGCAATACAGATACGCTGACGCTGTCCACCCGACAATTTTGCTCCCCGATCGCCAATATTCGTTTGGTAACCCTCTTCCGTTTTCACAATAAATTCATGCGCGTTGGCAATCTTGGCTGCATGTTCCACCTCTTCCATCGTCGCATCAGTCTTCGCAAAGGCGATGTTATTAAAAATCGTATCGTTAAACAAAATAGATTCTTGGTTTACCGTCCCGATGAGGTTACGTAGGGAGTCCTGTTTTACATCGCGCAAATCTACGCCGTCTAAGGTAATGCTTCCGTCTTTTACATCCATAAAACGCGGAATCAAGTCGATCAAGGTCGATTTCCCGCCGCCCGATGGCCCCACCAAGGCCACTGTTTTTCCTTTAGGGATTTCCAGATTGATCTGGTTCAGGATCTGCTTCTCTTCGTAAGAAAAATCCACATCCCGGAAAACAATCGATTGGTCAAATCCGGTCAAAGCAACGGCATCTGGCTTATCAGTCACCACACTGCGCTCATCGACAAGATCCAAAACACGCTCACCGGCCGCAATACCGTTATGGATGCTAGAAAAAGCATCCGTCAATGCTTTCGCAGGACGCATAACTTGCGAGAATATGGCGATGTACGTGATAAATTCGGAGGCTTTCAGATCGCCTTGTCCATCCAGCACCAAGCCACCTCCATACAACAAGATTACCGCCACCATCAGAACGCCCAACAGCTCCGACACAGGTGAGCCCATCTGTTGTCTGCGCACCATGCGTCGCATAATCTTCGAGTAATATTCACTTTCACCATTGAATCGATCTTTCACGAATAAGGTTCCGTTAAACGCTTTGATAATTTTAATGCCCGACAATGCTTCATCCAAGTAGGAAATCATATTGGCATAGGATTTCTGCCCTTCACGCGCCTGCTCACGCAGCTTTTTGACAATCCTAGAAATAAAAAAAGCCGAAACAGGAATAACGGCCAAGGAGAACAATGTAAGCTTTGCAGAAAGCGCAAACAGTACCACGATGTAAGCAATGAGTTGCAAGGGTTCTTTGAAGGCTACCTGCAAGGTCGAGGTCACGGAAAATTGTACCACCTGCACATCAGATGCAATCTTGGAAATAATATCGCCTTTTCTACTGTTCGTAAAATAGCCCAAATGTAGATCCATCACATTGTTGAAAACAGATTTCCGTAGATTGAGCAGGGTATGTATACGCAAGTTTTCCATAATGCGCTGCGAAAAATACCGGAAAAGATTGCTGATAAAAACCGAAGCCACGATAACGATACAGACATATTTCAAGGCTTCAAATGGCCCAATATCATAGTACAGCTTATCCGCATAGTAGGTAAACCAACCTCCGATATCATCCAAGCCGTCAGGCTTCTGCGCCAATTCCGCAGGCGCCAGATCGGCATCCCCCGTCCCTTTGAAAAGTACCTGCAACAATGGCGCTAGCAGCGCCAAATTAAGCGTCCCGAAAACTACCGTCACCACCGTGCAGATGATATACGGGATGGCGTATTTTTCGATAGGTTTCGCAAAGGATAACAGTCTAAAGTATGTCTTCATGTATTTTATTCAGGCTACAAAAGTAATAAAAAAGAACGAGCGTTAACAAATTGACCCGAGAAGCATACATATTGTTGCACAGAATTGATAAAATCGCTTTAATAGAGTTATTTATTGCTTAAAATCTGTAATTTAGGCGCTAAATTTCAAAACAAACAGTATGTATATTGAAGTTGCCAGCAGGCTAAAACAGACAGAAGAATACTACTTTTCGAAAAAGCTACGCGAGATCGACGCGATGAACAAAGCTGGAGCCCAAGTGATTAACTTAGGCATCGGAAGTCCTGACCTCCCCCCTCACCCAACCGTTATACAGGTTTTACAGGAGGAGGCAAGTAAGGCAACCGTACATGGCTATCAAAATTATAAGGGAGCACCGGCACTGCGAGAGGCCATGGCAGATTGGTATGCACGCTACTATGGCGTGACCTTAGATCCACAAACGGAAATTATGCCGCTGATAGGCTCAAAAGAAGGTATTGTACACATTTGTATGACCTACCTACAAGAGGGCGATCAGGTACTCATCCCAAACCCCGGCTATCCTGCGTATAGCAGCGCCGTGAAGGTTGCGGGTGCTACAGCTATTCCCTACGAGCTGAAAGCAGAAAGAAACTGGCAGCCCGATTTTGAGGAACTGGAGCTGCTCGATCTATCGGCCGTCAAAATCATGTGGATCAATTATCCGCATATGCCTACGGGCGCCTTGGCGACGAAAGCACTTTTCGAGCAGCTGATCGCCTTTGGAAAGAAACATCAGATATTAATCTGCCACGATAACCCCTACAGCTTTATCCTCAACGAGCATCCACAAAGCATCATGTCCGTGGATGGTGCAAAAGAGGTCGCCATAGAGCTCAACTCGTTGAGCAAATCGTCGAACATGGCGGGGTGGCGTATCGGTATGCTAGTGGGCGATCAAGCACGTATTAACGATGTCTTACGCTTTAAAAGCAATATGGACTCGGGCATGTTTCTGCCCATGCAGTTGGCTGCTGCAAAGGCTCTACAGCTAGACAAAAGTTGGTACAGCGAGTTGAATGCGGTGTATACACGACGTCGAGAAAAAGTCTATGCCATCATGGATCTTCTGGGCTGCAGGTACGATACGGCGCAAGTAGGTCTATTTGTTTGGGCCAAAATACCGGCTACTTATCAAGATGCCTATGCGTTGAGCGACGAGGTGCTTTACGACGCCCAAGTGTTCATCACGCCGGGCGGAATCTTCGGCTCGGCTGGCGACAGCTACATTCGCATCAGCCTATGCGCCCATGAAGATGTTTTAGATCGTGCTATTGCACGCATCTTGGATGCACAAAAGGAAGCTGAAGGCGAGTAGTAATTGAATAGCGTTAACGCCTTAGTTTTTTTTAATTTTTACTTTTAAATTTTTACTTTTAAAAATGAACATAGCCATTGTTGGTATCGGTTTGATCGGCGGGTCAATTGGTATCCGTTTGAAAGAAACGAACTTTTGCGAGCAGATCATTGGTGTGGAGAAAAATGAATCCAACCAAAAGAAAGCCCTGCAGCTGGGACTCGTAGACCAAATACTATCGTTGGATGAGGCCTTGGCGAGCTGCAAAATTATTGTGCTCACCATCCCTGTAGATGCCATCTTGACGCTTTTACCGAGTCTGTTGGACAAGGTTACCGATCAGGTAATCATCGACATGGGATCCACAAAGACCAATATCCTCCACCTCATTGCCGACCACCCCAATCGGGGACGTTACGTGGCAGCTCACCCCATGGCCGGTACCGAGTACTCAGGCCCCGAAGCTGCAATTCCGAATCTCTTCAAAGACAAAGTGATGGTATACGTCGAAGCTTTTAAAACCGACGAAGATGCTTTTGAACTAGCCGATGCGCTCACCGATCAATTGGAGATGAAAACCTCCTTTATGAATGCTGATGAGCACGATATGCACACCGCCTATGTATCGCACATATCCCACCTTACCTCCTTTGCTTTAGCACTTACGGTGTTGGAAAAGGAAAAATCGCAAGGCCGGATTTTCGAATTGGCGGGATCAGGCTTTCAGTCAACGGTTCGCTTAGCTAAATCATCTCCAGAAATGTGGACGCCGATTTTCAAACAAAATCGCTCCAACGTTTTGGAAGTGCTCGAAGAGCACATCAAGCAGCTTCAAAACCTGTACAATAAAATCGATGGCGAGGATTACGAAGGTCTGCACAAGTTGATCAAACGCTCCAATAAGATTAAACGTATCATCAAGTAACATGGAATTTCAAACATTGGAAAACAGCGATATCGCCTTGGAACCACTTCAGCCAAGCGATTACGAACGCCTGTTTCAAGTGGGGTCAGATCCGGAGATTTGGGCGCAACATCCCGATGCCAATCGTTACCAGCCCGATGGCTTTCATGTGTACTTCACGAAGCTTATGGAAACGGATATGCCCTTTCTGATCATCGATAAGGCCCGCCATGTTGTCATCGGTGCTACCTCCTATTATCAGTATGACGCCGCGGCCAGCCATATCGCCATAGGCTTTACCTTTTTGGCTAAATCATACTGGGGCGGCATCACGAACAGGACGGTAAAGGCTATGTTGCTTGACCATGCTTTTCAATTTGTGGATACCGTGATCTTTCACGTGCGGGAACACAATTTCCGTTCCCAAGCGGCCTTAGGCAAATTGGGTGCGTTAAAGACCAAGGCATATCCAGCTCCCGTTGATCCGAGCACTATGCAGTTCGAATATGAAATAACCAAAGTACAATGGCGCGCGCAGCAGCCTTGATCAAAAGTTTTCCGAAATTTAACACCCTTAATTTGCAAAACATATAGCAATAACTTACATTTGTTACGTTTTTAATAAACAATGACTCATTTGTTCACACATCACATCCATTTTCATCATCGCCAGATTGGCGATATGTAATGTTATGTGTTTCTACGTGAAGCAAAGTACCCCGAGTTATACTTCTTTTATTAATAAACGTTTTACAACAAAAACCTTATATTTTGAAAAATCTTAAGATAGCTATCCAGAAATCGGGTAGATTAAATGAAAAATCAGTACAGCTTTTAAAAAACTGTGGACTTGATTTTGAAAACTATAAAAGCTCCCTCATCACTACCGTCAACAACTTTAACCTCGAAATCCTTTTTCTGCGCGACGATGATATTCCCGGCTATGTAGCACAGGGCATTGCCGATCTAGGCATCGTTGGCGAGAATGTGATCGACGAAAGCGAGGCTAAAGTAACCTACCTACAACGTCTTGGCTTTGGGCGTTGCACCTTAAAAATTGCCATCCCCAAAGATTCTGACGTACAAGAGCTTAGCGATCTTAATGGCAAAGCCATTGCCACCTCCTACCCTGTTATCCTACAGCAGTTTCTTGACGAATATAAAATCCAAGCCGACATCCGCGAGATCTCCGGATCGGTAGAAATTGCGCCAGGTCTCGGTTTGAGCGACGCCATATGTGATATTGTATCGACGGGCGGCACTTTGAAAAGTAATGGATTGAAACCTTTCGCCGATGTACGCAGTTCGGAAGCTATCCTGATCGGTCGTGAAGGAATTTCGGAAAACCCGATTCTTTGCGAGCTGTTGCAGCGCATACAGTCGGTATTGCGGGCCAAGGAAACAAAATATGTGGTCTTGAACGTCGAGAAAATAAACCTCCCGCAGATCACGGAGCTGTTGCATGGCGTAAAGAGCCCTACCGTGGTTCCACTAGCAGAAGAGGGTTGGGTAGCGGTACATACCGTCATCACAGAAGACGATTTTTGGGACAAGATAAATACATTGAAAGCGGCAGGTGCGCAAGGAATTGTTGTAATGCCGATTGAAAAAATCATTTTATAATGCTGAAGCAGTATACGTTAACTGATCTGTCCGATGCTGCACTGGAGGCCTTGGTTGCCCGTAACACAGATGACACCCATGCGATCCAAGATGCCGTGCAGCAGATCATTGCAGAGGTACGGCAAGATGGCGATGCCGCCCTGCGCAGTTTTGCCAGCAAGTTTGATAAGGTAGAGCTACAGCAGCTTTATCTGGAAAAATCTGATATCGAAGAGTTGGCGATGACGATTACACGCGACCAGCAGCGGGCGTTGGAAATCGCTTTTCAAAATATACATAAATTCCACAGCACGCAGCTGCGTCGTGAGCGTACGGTAGAAACCATGCCCGGCGTAAAATGCTGGCGCGAGGTGCGTCCTATTGAAAAGGTAGGGCTCTACATACCTGGCGGATCCGCCGTACTGCCTAGCACCTTGCTGATGCTTGGCGTACCTGCCCGTATTGCCGGTTGCAAGGAGATTGTCGTTTGCTCGCCACCGCAACAAAGCGGCAAGATCAATGGCTTCGTGGCCTATTGCCTGCAGCTGTTGAAGATCGATCGCATCTACCTTTCAGGTGGCGCACAGGCCGTTGCGGCGATGGCCTTCGGCACAGAAAGCATCCCCAAGGTGGATAAGATATTTGGCCCCGGCAACCAGTTTGTCACCAAGGCAAAGAGCTTGGTGCAGGGCATGAGCAATGTCAGCATCGATATGCCTGCCGGCCCATCGGAAGTATTGGTCATAGCCGATGAGACCGCAAATCCGGCCTATGTAGCCGCCGATCTATTGGCACAGGCCGAACATGGTCCCGATAGCCAAGCCGTGCTCGTATCCACATCAGAAGAGCTGCTAGCGGCTGTCAACAGTAAGCTGGATGAGCAATTGCAGATCCTGCCTCGGGCAGAGATTGCGAAAATGGCAATCGCCAACTCTTACGCCATTAAGGCCGACAGTTTGCAGGAAGCCATGCGTTTCTCCAACCGCTATGCGCCGGAGCATTTGATTTTGGAAACCGACCAGTGGGAAAGCTTGACACGCTATATCAGCAATGCTGGATCCGTGTTTTTAGGCCACCTGACTCCCGAGAGCGCTGGTGACTATGCATCGGGCACCAACCACACCTTGCCCACCTCCGGATATGCCCGGTCCTATTCCGGGGTGTCCGTGGATTCTTTTGTCAAAAAGATAACCTTCCAGCACATCAACGCCGAGGGCTTAAGCCAAATCGGATCTACCGTAGAGATATTAGCCGAACTGGAGGGGCTACATGCACATAAAAACGCTGTTAGCGTGAGAAAATAAAAACAAAAAAAGGGGCTACACATTACGGTAGCCCTTTAAATTTAATATATTTGCACCTTCATTTGCGAAACTATAGAATCAACTTCATTGTTCTAAACCTGTTGGCAAATATTAAAACAAACGAATAGCTTATTATGGCAAACAGTAAAAAACATATTGTTGTTGTCGGTGGTGGCTTCGCAGGGATCAACTTCGTTAAATCCCTCGGAAACAACCTCGATTATCAGGTTACCTTGGTAGACATCAACAACTATAACTTCTTCCCTCCGCTTATCTATCAGGTTGCTACCGCATTTATTGACTCTTCCAATATCAGTTCGCCGTTCCGGAAGATGTTCAAGAAACACCGTAACTTCGCCTTTCACTTGGGTAAGCTTTTGCAGATCAACAGCGATAACAATACAATAGAAACAGATACCGGCCTTTTGCACTACGATTATTTGGTGCTGGCCGTGGGAACCGAGACCAACTATTTCGGCATGGAAAACGTTAAGAAAAACGCTTTTCCCATGAAAAATATTACGGATGCTTTGGCTATACGGAACAAGATTCTTGTCAACCTGGAAGAATATATCCAGCGCAAAGACGATCCTAACCGCGACGCCTACCTCAACCTTGTTGTCGCTGGCGGAGGCCCTTCGGGCGTAGAAATATCCGGTATGATCGCCGAGCTTAGCGATCGTATCGTGCGCAAAGAGTACCCTGAATTGGCTGGTCTCACGCCGAAGATCCACTTGGTCGATGCGGCCCCCGTATTGTTAGGTCCGATGAGTAAGGTGGCTCAACAAGAAGCAAAAGACGTATTGGAGAAATTAGGTGTGGAAATCACCTTGAATGTAGCCGTTAAAGATTACCAAAACGACTTGGTTGTACTGAGTGATGGCAAAGAGATCTTGACCAAAACATTGATATGGACCTCCGGCGTTATTGCCCGTGAACTTCCAGGCCTACCGGCCGAAAAATTTGGTCGTGGCCGTCGTGTTCTCGTCGATCAGTTCAATGCCGTACAGGGCTATGACAATATTTTCGCCATTGGCGATATCTGTTTCCAAACAACGGATGAAAACTTCCCGAATGGGCATCCGCAATTGGCACAGGTAGCCATGCAGCAAGGTACCTTGCTCGCTAAAAATATCGTTGCTAAAGATCGCCAGGTGAGCATGAAACCATTCGGTTACTGGGATAAAGGAAGCATGGCCGTTATCGCGCGCTACAAGGCGGTTGCCGACTTACCGAAATTCTCCTTCAAGGGCTGGTTCGCTTGGTTAACCTGGTTATTGATTCACTTGATTCCTATCGCAAGCTTCCGCAACAAATGGAAACTGCTCGGAAACTGGATTTGGTCATTCTATTCCGCGAATTCCGGCCTACGCTTGATCATTCGTAGTGAGCGCAAACGCGATGCTAAAGAGGTCCGAACAAATATGGAAGGATAAGCAATAAAACAAGGTCGAGCATAGCTCGACCTTGTTTCTTATATAATTTCCCTATTTCTTCTTTTTCTTTGGCTTTTTATCCAATTTTTTCAATACGCCTTCCACGATCTTTTTTACTTTAGACTTCAGCCCTTCTTCACTTTTCTTGGCTTTGGTTTTTTCCTTTGGTTTCTTGTCTTTCTTCGCATCGGATACTTTTACTTTAGCTTTCGCTTTGGACTTTTGTTTCACTTTCTTATCGTCCTTCTTATCCTTCGCCTTCTTATCAGCGAAAGCCGTTCCTTCTTTCACCTTTTCTTTAAAATCCTCGTTGTAAGCAGCTTCTTTCTCCAGCTTTTTAGTTTCCTGAGCAGTCACTGCCGTATCTTTAGCCGATACTTTATTGACAGCTGTCGCTTTTTTCGCTGCAGCAGGTTTAGCCACAGGTTTCTTAGCTTCCGCTGTAGCCTTTGCAGGCGTTGCTGTCTTCGTATTTTTTGCTACAGGAGCTTTAGTCGCGGTTTTCGCTACAACTTTGTTCACAGGGGCGGCTGCACGCTCGGCTGTTACCGGTGCCGGCGTTTTGCTTGCCGTCGTCGCAGGTTTCGCTGCAGACGCTTTTGTCGGTGCCTTTGTCTCTGTAGTTTTGGCTGTTGCTGTCTTAGCAGCCGTAGGCTTTGCAGCTGTTTCTTTCGCTGCCGACACCTTGCTTGCTGCAGGTGTAGCCGCAGCTTTTGTTGCAGGCGCTTTAGCCGCCACAGGCTTTGCCGTCGCAGCAGGTTTAGTAGTCGGTTTTGTTACCGTTGCTGCTTTTGTAGCTGCACTGGTCTTCGCAACCGGTTTAGCCGTGGCAGTTTTGGTTGGAGTTACTTTTTTTTCTTCCGTTTTTGTTGCGGATACCTCTTGATTTACCGAAGGAGTTTCCGTGTTAGCGTTATTTTCTGTTGACATATGCGGGTATATTTTAATCAGTAACAGTAGAAAATTAGGTTTGTTTGCACTAAACTTAGAAAATTTTAATACGGAAAGCAAACGACAGGATTTTAAAAAAAGAAATTTTTAACGCAACAGGCAGGTCGGCAGCAAAAAAATAATAGTAGAGACACGCGGGAGCGTGTGCTCTACTATAGATGGAAACCACAAATTTTACTGTTTTTTATAGGTGATGAGGGTCTGGTTCCACAATTTGGGATTATCGGTTTGGATGATCCTGACGAAGGGATACGCGGCAAGAAAATCGCGGTAGGCAGCTTCCCCCGCCACTTCCGCTTTTTCGTCTACCTCGCCGAGACTATTTATCCAAAAGAAAACTCCTTGAGCATGCACCTGCAGTAATGCTGCCCTATCCTGAAAGGATGCATCGATATGGATAATCTGTGTGCGCTTTGTCTTCAAGATCTTCTGTACGTCTTTCATACTGCGCGCACGCGGAAACATCGTAATCGCCGGATTAATCCGGGACACGCGTTCCATATCTTTATAGTCGTACAGAAAAAACAACACTTCATCCTCCATGCCCATCTTTTGCACAAGCTCTAGCGTAGGTCGAACATATACTTCGTTTTCCTCTTTAAAATCAAGGTCCACAATGATCTTCCCTTTACAAACCGACAATGCTTCTTCCAAGGTAGGCACATGATGCACCGAAGCTTTTCCATGCGGTTGCTCGCGTAGGTACAACGCTTTCACCTCGGCATAGGTAAGCTCACTGATCTTTCCTGTTCCAGTAGTTGTCCGGTCTACGGTATTGTCGTGCATCAACAGCAACACACCATCCTTGGTGGCCCGCACATCCACCTCCACGATGCTTGCCACCAAGTTGATGGCTTCTTTCAGCGATTCCAAGGAATTCTCAGGGTAGTCCATATGTGCACCGCGGTGTGCTGCAACATGGAATTCACGTTGCTGCAACTTGGTCAACAACGCTCGCGACTGCGCCCGCACGTTGGCGAGCAAAGCTGCGCCAACCAAGGTCAGCGAAAGCAAATAGCGAAATAACATGTTCATAGCGCTACTTTTTCGGAAGTTCAAACGAATCGAACAGCTCGCCATTGAGCTTGTAGCTCGAGAAATAAAGCTTACTATCCGTTACGCGAATAACTTGATATAGCTGGGTGTGCGAAGCGGCCACCTGCATCCAGCGCTCCGAGTCAGAATCGTACATTTTAGGGCCAGCAACAGAAAGCAAATACACCGGGCGAGGACTATCTACCGTGCCCCGTGCATAGGTATGATCGTGCCCTTGCAGCACAAGATCAACAGCGTATTTCTCAAAAATAGGCTTGAAACGCTCTCGCAGTATCGTGTTGTCCCTGTTCTTTGCCGTCGAATAAACCGGATGGTGCATCACGACGATATTCCATTTCTTTTTAGACGAGGCCAATACCTTCTCCAACCACTTTTCTTGGCTGAGAGCCGCTAGAGAATCCAACATAATCAGCTGCGAGTTCAACGAGATAATGCGTACATCCTGATAGTCGAGAAAGTAAACGGCATCCTGCAATTTTTCGGGACCATTCTTAGGCAGATTAAACTGCACCTTCCAGTGCGGATCCAGCACCAGTTGTTCCAATGAATCACGGCGATACTCATGATTTCCAGGCGTGGGAACAGCCGGAATCATCTGATGGATAAATCCAGCACCTTCATACCATTCGCCCCATTCGCTATCCGTATTGGACCGGTTAATCAGATCGCCGGCATGCACGATAAACCGTGCGTTGGGTTCTTGCTGAAACGCTTTACGGATGCTGCGCGACCAGCGCGAGCGCAAATCGTTCTGGGCATCACCCAAATAGATAAACGAGAAATCGCCCGTGGCATCGGCCGTGCGAAACTGGTTCCACGAGCTCCACTGTTGACCGTCGCCCACCCGATAGGCATACAAGGTTCCCGGTTTCAAATCCCCGAAGGTAACATGTCCATAGCTGTCTTTCTTGCCAGCGCCCCTATCCAATAAAGACAGCTTTCCGACAACCAAGCGCGCGCGCTCTTCCAAATCAGGGCTGCTCTGCTCTTCCACAACCTGACCCAGAAATTTATCGCTACCGCTGTGGGCACGCCAGCTTACCGACTGTGTGCTGGAAGGATTGTCCGACCAAGTCAACATAACCCTGTCGGGCAACTGTTCTTTTTCGGCAGTTTGTGCCGTGCTGGTAAAAACCGCACAACACAAACTTAAACCTAACCATAATTGTTCTACTTTTTTCATATTCAGTTCCTATTTATGCTTACCAAGGCTTGCTCGTCCCTTGCAGTAACCAAGGTTTCGACCAAGCACTGTTTTCGTTATCGGCCTGCGAATACGCTGTTTTTTCGATACGTGACAATGCTTCTTCTGCATTTTTTTGGTTCACGCTCATCTCATTTTGCATGTACGGAATGCGTACCGGCAACTGCGTACGTATAGCGGCAGGCCCCGCCTTCAACTGCGGATATCCTGTTCTGCGGTAGTCAAACCAAGCTTGTGCCGCCGTGGTCCAGTTCGCAATCCACTTTTGTTCCATAATCTGCGCTTGCGTATTGGCAAAAGCCACGCCGGGCCGTTGGATGTAGGCACTATAGTCCGCCGCCCTGCCCCAGCTCGTCAACGACTGCTGTATGGCTCGCTCGTAGTAGGTTTTCGCACTTTCCGGCACCGCCCAACCCTTCCAGGCCGCTTCCGCCAAAATAAAGCTTACTTCGGATGCGGCTAACAAACGGGCTTTAAGTAAATCGCCCTTGGAAGCGCGGTAGATATCGCTGAGATACGAAACATGCGGATTCATGGACGTCTGGCCCGGCGTCGGGTTTAGGTTGTAGGCAGAAGGATTCTTGGATCCGCTGGCCGGTAAACCTACATAATCGGTATCCGTATCCACAGGGATGCCGGCAACCACGTCTGGCGATACGATGCGCACACCATTGACAATCTTATCCGTCCTAGCAGGTTCCGTAGCCCGCACTTCAATAGGAATCTCCACCGGTTTTGCCCATACCGCAAGACGTGGGTCTTGCAAGGCCTGCAAACGATCAACAAAGGTGGCACACATCTTCATGCGTCTGAAATTGCTGCCGCTGGCATCAAATACGGTGTTGGATGGCCATGAATCGCTGGAGTTCACGCCCACGAAACCCATCAACACCTCTTCTCCCACCGAAGTGATCAATGGAAATTGATTGGCATCGGCCAGCATTGCTTCCACGCCCTGCTTCGCAAAAGCAGGATCTTTTTCGGATAAGCGCATGTAATAACGTAAGGCCAAAGAGTTTGCAAAACGACGCCATTTCGACACATCTCCATTAAAATAAAGATCGGCACCTCCCAATACATCAAATGTACCATCGGGTTTGGCGAAGATCGTATTGGCCTGTTTGAGTTCTTCGAGAATACCTTTGTAAATAACATCTTGCTGATCAAATTTTGGGAAATTATACTGCACACCACCTAGATCAGCTTTCACCGCATCGGTGTAGGGTGCATCGCCCCATAAATCGGTGATCAGCCCAAAAATGTAAGCGCGCATCACCAAGGACACCCCATGGTGAAAATCGAGACCAAGTTCTTGCGAACGTCTTAACATCAGCTCATTATTACGGAGGAAGCCATAGTAAGCATCCCAGCTTAAGATGCCCCCCGTCCACTCGTAGTCGTTGTGTCCATCAAACCAAGCATCGAGCTGCGTATGTTGCATCACGCCGCCCAGATCGATAAAACTCAGTTCATTGTACTTACTGGCCGTCCCGCTTAGCACCGTTGGCAGCAGTAGATTGGGGCTTACATCTTCCTCGCTGATATTGTTGGGGTCGATATTCAATTCGGTTAAATCTTGGCAGCCCGATAAACTAAGGCTCAAGCTGATTGCTAAAAGACATGCGCCGATCGTTTTATGTTTTTTCATGTTGTGTAGCCTAATAAATTAAAATGTGAAGTTAACTTTGAAACCGATGGGCATAGACCAAGGCGTCACGTTGTAACGTTCAATACCTTGTTTGAAACCACCTCCGGCTTCGGGTTGGAAAGCCATCTCCGGATCTATTCCCACGTTGGCTTTTGTCCACAGGATGAGATTGCGGGTGTACACGCCTACACTACCCGCATCAATTCCCATGCGCTTCAACCAGTTTCCCGATACGTCATAGCTAAATGATAGCTCGCGCAATTTGATAAAGGAGGCATCAAAGGTTGCTGCGTTCATAAAATCCCATGGATAATTATCGGAGTAAGCAATATATTTTGTGCCTGCTCCACCTAAATTTTCGGTGTATCCGGTGATGTTTCCTTCCGCATCATACTGCGCGATAACACCCGGATTGAACACACCAAAGTTCCCGACAGAGCCGCCTGCATCAATGGGATAACCGCCATATTCTTCGCCAGGCCCGCCGACGATAGGATAGCGATTGCCTTGCACGCGCACCAGATCATTGTCGATCAAGTAATTGCGCAAATCCTCCCCCGTCAACCCATTGGGATTGATCAATTGATCCAAGAAGCGCTGCGTGGTCAAGTTGGATTCAAAATAGCGGTAGGTTTGCGACATAAATTTTCCGCCAAAACGCATATCCGCCGCAAGGTGCATAGTCAGCTTTTTGTAACGTAAAGTAGATTGCACGCCCATACTAAAATCGGGGTTGAAGTTACCGATCTTGTTACGGCTATTGTTGATACGGATCGCTTGCCAAGAGCCGTTTCTATCCAAAATCGGGTATCCGAAATATGGAGAAGAAGGGTCTTCCACAGTAACCAGTTTGGAATCGTAAAGATCTCCAATTTCTTCACCCACGTAGGTCCGGGCTCCACCGCGTCCATCGGTCCAGAAAGTATGGAATGCCGCTCCTTCCGAAAGCTCGACAATGCGGGTGCGGTTTCGGTGCCAGTTTACGCCGAGATCCCAAGTCCAATTTTCCTGTTGGATGGGGCGTCCCGATAGGGCAAGTTCTATACCGTTACTGCGCAATAAACCTGCATTGATATTCTTTGAGGTAAAGCCACTCGAACTTGGCAATGACGTCCGAAAGATCTGGTTTCTATTATCGAGCTTGTAGATGGTAGCCTCTAGCTTTAGCCGGTTCTGGAGCATACCGAAATCCGTACCGAACTCATAAGACGTTGCAATCTCCGGTTGCAGATCGGGCGTCAGTAATCCAGCAGAGCGCGTTAAGCGCAAAACCTCTCCCCAGCTTCCTGGATTGCTAACCACACTTCGTAACTGGTAGGGACCGGTATCATTACCTGCGCGAGCGATACCACCACGTAATTTGAAAAGGCTAATAGACTGTGGCAAGGGAAGAATTTGATCCACCAATACACTTAACGAAGCCGATGGATAAAAATAAGATCGATTTACTTCGGGTAAGGTACTTGCCCAATCGTTACGGGCGGTCAAGTCTAGATAAATCATATCCCGGTAACTCAAATTGAGGAGTCCGTACACGCTATTGATTGCCTTTTCGGAAACACCACTGAGGAAATCTAAATTTAACGGACTGATGTTGGAAAGACTATATAATCCAGGGGTAATCAATCCCGATTCATTCTTCGACGCATTTCTCACCGACGTGCCTCGATAATAACGTAGGTTTCCGCCCAACGATCCCGATACATGAAAATCACCGAGCTCTTTTTTGTACGATGTCAAGAAATCCACGTTCTGCTCCATGTTCATCATGTTGACGATACCGTATGATCCACGCGGTTCGTTCGTATAGCTGTAAGGAATCTTTGTTTCGCGGTTTTCCCAGTAGATGTCGTTGGCGTAACGCAACATCAGCGTCAAATCTTTAAGGATCGTCCAATCCAAACGCAGGTTTCCGAATACACGATCACGCACAAAAGAATTGTTAACCCCATTGGCTAGAAAGTACGGGTTATTGTGGTTTCCTGGCGACTGCGATAGCTGTTGCAAACCGTCTTGGCCCGGCACCCAATAATGCTTCAGATCCAAAATATTGATGTGTGGAGCCACTTCATAGGCCGCCTGCAGCGGATTCGTTCCGCGATCGCCGGCCGGCCGATTGTTGGAATGATTACGACTGGCGTCCAAGGATAAGCCTAGAGAGAGGTTTTTACGGATATGCATGGTCGAATTCACGTTCAGCGTATTCCGAAACAGATCGGCGTTGGGCACAATGCCGCGATTATTCATATTCGAATAGGAGAAGCGGTAATCTAGCTGCTCGCTTCGATTTGCAATGGATATGCCATTGGTCGATGTGATTCCGGTTTGCACGAAATTCTTGATATTGTCTGGGTAAGACCGTAATTCCGTAGGAATAGGGTTTCCATTTTCATCCAGCGGGCTGTTCCATTGCACGGCCAGGTATCCCTTGTCCAAGGCTGGCCCTACCATGTAGCTCGAGCTCTCATCGATAACCAAATCGCCCGATTGATCGCCCGGCTTCCACGGCATGGTACCACTCGCAAACCTGTTGTGCAATCCAATAAACTTATAGGGTATGTCGAACACGGTATTGCTGTTTACAGCTACAGTCATTTTCTCCACGTTCTTACCACTCTTCGTCGTGATCAAAACCACACCATTCCCCGATCTGGAACCATAAAGCGCAGCGGCACTAGGCCCTTTTAAAACGGAAATACTCTCAATATCCTCTGGGTTGATATTAGAGATCGCATTTCCATAATCCACCTTATTATCGTCACCGATCTGACCAACATTGTTTACGCTGTTCGTAAGTGGCACACCATCCACCACAAATAGCGGTTGATTGTCGGTACTTAAGGAGGAGGCCCCGCGGATCACCATATTCACGGAGGAACCTGTTGGCCCTGTCGAACTGATGGACACCCCCGGCACTTTTCCGGCCATCCCGACCAAGAAGTTATCGTTGTTCATACGGCTGATGTCCTCCCCTTTCACGGTACCCACAGCATAGCCCAACGAGCGATCTTGGCGCTTGATGCCCAAGGCGGTTACCACCACTTCACCCAACTCGCTTTGGTTCGTTTGCAAGCTGACCAGCTGCACGGTTGTATTGGCATCTACACGAACATTGTTGAGCTCCTTGTTGTTGTAACCGATATGCGTGATCAAAATTTCATAATTCCCGTCGGGCAGGATAATGGAAGCTTCCCCATCGGCATTGGTCAGGATATTTTGTTTGTTGGCCAAGATCTTCACCGAAGCGCCGGCAACAGGCAGCTTTTGTTCGTCCGTCACCTTCAGCTTCAGCAAGTGCGACTGTTGCACAGCTTTGCGGGTCAACACCACGCCGCCGTAAACTTTTTTAGATTGAATATTGGTGTTTTGCAGAATGTAGCCCAGCACTTCCTCAAAACTGGCGTCTTGAAAATTTCGCGCATTGATCTTTACTTTCTCCAACTGCAGCACCTGCTTATCATAACCAATAGCGTTGCCTGTTTTCTGCGCGAGTAAGGCTAATGCTTGTTCTGCAGTACTGCTTTTTAATTGAATATTTATCCTTTCTAGTGGATCTACATTCTTCCTTACGGACACTGTGCTGGCTTCCACCGCCTGTATATAGGCCAGTGGGCAGAGCGCGATCGCAGCAGCTAATTTCGTAAGCTTAATAATTTTATACATATATTTGTGAAAATGTTTATTTAAACATGGATTTAACGGTGCTCACTGGTCGATTTAGCGGTTTGCCAGCTGAGCACTTCTTTCAAAAACTCCCCTAGTTTCTGATGTCGGATTGCTCGATTTATTTATAGAGTATTATTTCATCTTTATTCCTCCTAAATTTTAATTCATGAATAGTACATATCATCGTCAGCATCTGATCAACAGATTCTACCTTTGGTATCAACAGCGAATAGCTGAACCTTTTTGTATCGAGACCATTTGCCTTCAGCTGCATCCCATAACGTGATGCCAGCAAATCCTGCAACTCATCAAAGCTTGCCCCATCCAGCATAATACCGCCCGTCGTCCATATGTTGATGTGCGCAGGATTAGTATCGAAGGCGGTAAACAGCTGCTCATTTGTATGATAACGCAAGCCTTTCCCTGCCGTTAGGATATGTTCTTGATGATTTTCTTTAGCGGTCACCCGCACGCGCCCCGTCTTCACACCTACCACAACTTGCTGTCGAGTCCGTGTATTATTCACATTGAAGGAGGTACCGAGCACCTCGATGTCAACATCGCCCGCTTCTATCGAAAAGGGATGCAAAGAATCGCGCTTCACGTCGAAAAAAGCTTCTCCTTGGTCGAGGTATATTTTTCTAGCATCCTGAAAGCCCGTCTCCTGAAATCGTAGTTTGGCATTTCCACTAAGAAAGATCGTGGAACTATCCGGCAGTTTTACCGCGCGCACTTCGCCGGGCAAGGTAAGAACCGCTGTCAATTGGTTTTGCTGTAGCAATTCATGACGGATATCTACTTTATAGAAAAACAAGGCGCTGCCCAAACCGGTTAGCATGACGAGTGCTGCAACAGCGAGCCAACGTCTTTTCTGAAGTTTTATAGTCTTCTTTTCTTCGCACTGTGGAATAGGTAATCCGGCGATGATCTCCGCCTTTATTCGATCGCGATCTTGCGCATCGGCAAAGGGCTGTACTTCTTCTGAAGATACCGTCTGGTACCACCTATCAACTTTCTCCTTCGCCTCTTCCGATAGACCTCCGTTGAGGTATTCCTGTATAATATTTTTGAATCTTTCTGAATCCACCTGTGTACTGATTTTACTATACTACAGTTGGAAAGAGGGAAAGTACTTTAAGATAATATGTTGTTTATATTAATAAATCATGAATAGCATAAGTGCTCACAACAAGCAGCAATAGGGTATCGTGATCGGCAAAACGTTGGGTTAGCTCTTTTTTCAGGATTTTCTTGGCTTCAGAAAGGTAGTTTTTCACGGTTTGCTCGGCAATGTTGAGCTGGGCAGCTATTTCTTGTATCGAATGGTTATCACTACGCATTTGGTAAACGGTCTTCATCAAGCCGGGCAGCTTCGCGACAGACAGTTCGACAATCTCTTCCAACTTTTGGTAAACGGTGGCACTGCTATTTTCGGGAGATACAGTGGTTTCCATCCGATGCAACATCTGTTCAACCACTGTTTTGCGCACGCGTTCCGATGCATAATAGTTCAAGAGCTTATTCTTTAGCGTACGAAAGAAGTAAGGCCTCAGCGAGATGTAAGCACTGTTGACAAGACTTCTCTTTTCCCAAAGATGTATAAAAACCTCTTGTACCAAGTCCTTCGCTAGATCCTCATCACGCAAATGCCGATAAGCTACCGTGTAAAGCTCTTCCCAGTAGAGGTTAAAGAAGTAAGTAAATGCGCGGGGTTCTCCATTTTTAAAAAGAGATACATGAAGAGATTCCTCGCTTGGTTCGGTATGCGTCACCTTGCAAAGATAGCTGGACAACATTAGGAGAGTATTAACTTTTTATCAACCTTTGCGGAAGGCTGCTCGGGTCGCTGGGATATCTCACAGAGCACATCTATCGTCTTGAGATTATTTAGGCCAACTATTACATTCGGATACAATTGTAGTGTATTCAAAAACTATGAAAAAATTACTACTAATGCTATTCATTGTGGGAATGGCTTTTACATCCTGCAAAAAAGAGGAATTTGACCTAGAAACTATCCAAGGAAAATGGTATCTATTCTCCCAAGAAAGCATCCGCCGAGAGGCTGGCAGCAGCAGCATTGATATCGACACCATCGATGATCGCAGTTATTTTATGGAGTTTGCGCAAGATGGTCGTTTTCTATCGTTTGAGGGGAATGGTCGCTACAGCTTGGCCAACGATTCGATATACATCACCATAGGCAATGAAGATGATTTGGACGATCGCGAGCCGCTACCTTTCCGATTTGCTGTTTCACGCGATGCACTTACGCTCTCCCAAACAGAGATTTCCCAAGATAGGGTATACGAAGATAAATTACATTTGAAGCGGTTGGATTAGCGTTGTCGAAACGATAATCCATTTCATCAAAAAAGGCTGCCTTTCTATAGAAAAAGACAGCCTTTCGTTATAACTAGCTGATGTGATCGATATTGTTGCCCAAATTGCGGTAGTTGATATTTTCGCGTGGATTGGTTCCATTCAGGTATTCCTCCACATTGGTATATCCATCGCCATCGGCGTCCTTCGCACCATCGCTCGGATCTTTCGGATCCAGCTTATGCTTAATCTCCCATTCGTCGGGCATACCGTCGCCATCGGTGTCCAAAGGCACCAATTTAGGGTCGAAGGTTAATGTGGGGTAGCCTCCTACCTCGCTAATATCTTTGATAATACCCGTTGCTGTGCTGGTTTTTCCGGTACGCACCATATCCACCACGCGGGTATCCACAGCATCCCGCTTCGGCAGTGTCGCGCCGGCCTTCGCCAATACCGCGTCAAAGGCCACCTCGGCCGTCTGGTGTGGCGCTACAGGCCAACCCTCAAATGGCGTATATACCCGCGCCAGCTGCTCCTGCGTATGCGCTGTACCCTGCAGTGCATTTTTTGTTTCCTTCATGCGCATCCCTGTCCAGTTGTTCTGCGTCACCACCTCATCGTCGTGCATCACATTGCCGGCCACATACCATTTCCCAGGCCTATTGATTTCTTTAGCATACCAATCACCTGCTGCCCAAGCGTTGCCCGGTGAGTACATGCTGCGCTGTTCGATGCGTGCAAAGATGGATCGCATATTCTCGTTTGTCGCAGGGCCCGGTTTAAAATAATTGTTGATCAGGTTGATCATCGAGGTCTCGTCGCCCCCATCAATGGAGCGATGTTTCCAGTTAAAAACCACATTATAGCGAAAATCAAAAGGCCCCGACATCCCGATGGACGGGTTACGCGCCGTGTTGCTTGCAAACAAATTATGGTGAAAGGTAGACGGATTGCCACCCCATGTACCACCAAAGGCGTGTCCTTTCGCATCCAGCGCCTCACTGGATATCGTCCACTGTATGGTGATATGCTCGGCAGGATCCTTGATCTGCGTGCTGCCATCCAAAGAAGGGCGCATATGCCTATACAACGAAATATTCTCATCCATCCCCCAACTGGTGGAACAATGGTCAATAATAATGTGGTGATAGGGGTTCCCTCCGATATTGTCATCGCCCTGCCCGCCTGTAGGAATCCCACGGCGCACACGCAGGTGGCGGATGATGACGTTGTGCGTATCAATATTTAAGGTGCCCGCAATGCAGATCCCATCACCTGGCGCCGTCTGCCCCGCGATGGTGATATCGGGATGCTTGATATGCAGGTCGCCTCCCACCTTTATGGTTCCCGCCACGCGAAACACCACAATTCGCGGCCCCTCGCTCTCCAGTGCAGCCCGCAAACTACCCGGTCCGCTATCGTTGAGGTTGGTCACCGCAATAACTCTTCCGCCACGCCCCCCCGTGGTAAACATCCCACCGCCCCAAGCACCCGGAAATGCGGGAATAGCACCTTCTGGCAAGCGTGGCGGATGCGGCGGAATCTGCCCCCGCTCCGGCAAAGCTACCCTCGCTTCCTTCTTTTGTGCATCGGCATCCAGCGTACTGCCCATTACAGTGAGCAGGGCCAAAGCAATCGCATTAAATTTATAGGATTTTATCATTTTTAAACGCATCATCATAGTATCTTTTCTTTCGTTTATAATCTTGTGTTAAAGATATAATAATAGACATATTATGGATGTAACATTTACGTTTCCTATCCCCAACGTTGATTCTTCTTCCGTGGCGCACTGGATAAAAAGTCACAATAAATAGTTAATATCCTACACAAAAAGGCGCACACAAAAAATCCCCCGTGAAACCAACGGAGGATGATATGTTTGCGCGCAGCGCCCATGTAGCTTCTTGAAGCTTCGCTAATTGATGCTCTGTTTGTAAAAGGTTTTCACCTGCTCCATCTTGATGGAAGCATCGGCATTTTTTAAATACTTGTATTTAACGGGCAAAAAGCCGGATGGAGCCGAACCGATAATGGGCGCTCCTTGCTCGTCGAGCTCCGCCGTGTCGAAAAAAACGTTGATCAAGGTGTCGTCCGTAATGCTGTCGCCAAAGTAGTCGATGCTCCGCTTGCCTACATAATAGTACAGCACGCGGTTATTATTTAAAGGCTCCACCCCGCAGATCGCATTATAAACGAGCTTATTATTTGCCTGTAGCAGCATTTCCAATTCTTTTTTCATAAGACCTCCGTAATTTTATTCGTGATTATGGAATGCTGGACAAATTTCGCGCCAGCGAAAAGCGAACATAACCTTATATCAACGAATCCGTATTTATTTAGGGTATTTGTCTCCTCAAAGCTTCCCTAAATCGTAGAAACACCTTGCTTGGTGGGGGTATATTGTGCAGGCATCGCGTGGCATGACTAGATATTGCCGTGCTAAATATAAATATCGATCTATACAGTAAGCAGTCCCTCGGACACTGATGAATAGTCACTTCTCCTCCGTCTTGTCACAGAACCGACAAATAGTACTTGGATGCTGAAAAAACAATTATTTTTTGTAAATTTGTAACCTATTACATAATTGGGGTCGACCGGAATTGACAGGATAGCGATGGTTATGTAAGCATGCAGTGCATTGTTAGTCTAGCACTTAAATCTGAACTTTCAACTTTATAACTGGCGAAGAAAACTACGCCTTAGCTGCTTAAGTTAGACTTAACATAGCTATTTGTCCCGCTAGATCCTGTTCTTTGGTTTAGCATTCGGGGCATCGAACGATAGAACTGGCCGATGTGACTTTACTAAGCATCGGTGAGAAACAGTAAATACGGAGAAAGGTATAGGTATGCGACTCACCTTCCCTCTCCCGACAATTAAAGAGAAGCTAAGCATGTAGAAAGCGTAAATCATACTATGTTTGGACGAGGGTTCGAATCCCTCCGGCTCCACACAAAAAGAGACATCTAAAGGATGTCTTTTTTTGTGCTCGGAGGATTCGAACTTGTGCTGGGAAGGGTTCGAACAATCTCTTTGCGGACTGGAGTTTGGGGCTGTGGGACGCAAAATATCCCTCCGGATCCACAAAAATGAGACATCTAAAAGATGTCTTTTTTTGTGGCCTGAAGGATTCGAACTTGTGCTGGGAAGGGTTCGAACGATTTCTTTGCGGGCTTGAGTGCGGGATTCTGGGACGCAAAATATCCCTCCGGCTCCACAAGAGGGAATGATTTAAAAATCACCCCCGTTTTCTTGATATATAAGCAGCCCTTTCATTTTCAATGATTTACGCAACAACATTTTCATCATGGTGGGTGTTAGATAGATACCATCCTGATAGTACAAATTGTTGTCGAACACCATATTCACAAATTCTCTTTTTTGAACCGTATCAGCTATTTGATATACATAGGGAATATCTGTTAGCAAATCCAGGTCCTTCTTTAGTATTTCAAATACACTTCCCTGATCTCGGTTAAGGCGTTCAATAGATCCCTTTAACTTTAGGATTGTACTGTTGTATGGTGTGTACCATCGATCATAGGTATCCCTGTTAATTTCGTTTTTAATCCATTTCTCTTCTACTGAAAACAACTTATCTTGCGCCTCGGCTAGCTCACTTTTCTTTTGCTGGGCTTTTTGTTTATTAGCCTTCATTTCTGTTTCCAGGGCAATATTACATCCCTTTCTGATTTCTGCAACTTTGCCATTTGGCAAGCTCATTAGTTCGCAGAACTCCATAAATTGATTGTGCGCTTTTATAGCCCTTATATTATTATGTTTTGAATGCCTGCATTTATAGTAATAGAAATACTTTCCGGACTTACTTCTTGATGGTGTTCCTATTATTAGGCTACCGCAATGGCATTTTAATGCACCACGTAATGGTAATTCACCATCGACTACAACACTGGTTTTATCAGGATTTGCCATCTTGCTTTGCACCATCTGCCATGTCGCCATATCAATAAATAATCCTCTAATCCCACTAGATAAGATTGACAAATTGATCTTAAAGCATCTGCAGCAAAATGCAAAGTTTGACATACAACAACTTTCCTCCGCATTCCATATGACCAAAACACCGATCTACAAACGCATTGTACCACTAGAGCAGGCCGGTTACATTACCCGCTATGTCGCCTTGGTAGACCGCAAGCTCATTGGGCTGCCACTAATGGTTTTTTGTGCAGTTTCCCTAAGTATACACAATGCAGCTTTTATAGCTGAATTTAATAAGCAGATATAGCATATCGAAGAAATTGTGGAATGTTATTTGACAGGTGGGGTTTTTGACTTTATTTTAAAAGTCATTGTCAGCGATTTGGATGCCTACAATAATTTCGTTTCCAATAAATTGGCTACTATTCCAAATGTTGGTAAAATACAAAGCTCGTTTATACTGGATGAGATCAAGTATTCTACGATATTACCCGTGGCACTTGATTAGGCCAATCGATTTGCAACTAGGACATCGGTTTGATCAGTTTAGCATGGATGCGCTCCGAATGTACAGGGAAGTATTACACTTTTTTTCTAAATACATAGAAGTGTAGGAACATGGTATCATGTAATTCTATTCGGTCAAATGTTTTCTATTTTGGGTCGTGGCCCTTTGGTCTTGATCGCACGGCTATTGTTTGAGGCAGACTGGATATTGCGATGTAGTTTATTTCCTGTTGAGATTGCGGGTGCAACTCGCATTCACTTACCTTTCGTTAAATTGTGCTACAATCTGCTACTTTTGTATCCATCCCGTTGAATTTAAAATTAGAAATTTGCAGTGTAATCAATGAGGAATAGATTGTAAGCTATGAAACATTATAAAGACATCGGTAGTTTTAGCAGGGATATTGGGGTGGAAGGTCCGGAACATCCTTTGTTCAGCGTTACCTTCGGACATAAAAGTGATGGGAGCATTGAGGATATCGTTTTCACTGCGGATTTTTATATCATTTCTTTCCAGACATTTGTTTCGGGAAATATCATTTACGGTAAAAAAGAATTTGACCATCAGCGGGGAAAGATGATCTTCTTCAGGCCAAACCAGATTGTGACCTTTAAAAATGTAAGGTCGGAGGATGGTTGTTTCTTGGTAACAGTCAAAGAAGACTTTTTATTGGGAACATCTTTATTCCAGGAGATGAAAAATTACAGCTATTTTGATTACGAAACCAATGAAGCGCTATATCTGTCGTCTAGTGAAGAAGAAACGGTCTGGAACTTGGTGCGCACCATGCACAAGGAGGCGTACAATAACACCGATGCTTACAGTAAACCGATTCTCCTTGCCCATCTGGGAACATTACTTACCTATTCACAGCGATTTTATAAAAGGCAGTTCATCAATCGTATAGAAACTATAGGTGCTTATGCCAGCAAGTTCCAGCAACTGCTTGACATATATTACCGTGAAAATAAAGTCAGGCAACTAGGTCTTCCAACGGTTTCCTATATGGCAGATCAGTTAAATGTATCATCTCGTTACCTGAGTGACCTTCTGAAACAGGAAACTGGTAAGACTGCCCTTGAACTGATCCATATTCATCTAATAAAAGAAGCGAAGAATCTTCTGATAGAAGACAAAATGAATATCTCGGAAATCTCTTTTTCGCTCGGATTTGAAAACGCTAATTATTTTGCCAGATTATTTAAAAAAGAAGTTGGAATCCCTCCCAATGTTTTCAGGGAGAACAATTTAAATTAAATTTTTCTGAATTTTTATACCTGCAGGCAACTGCGGTTAGCTATGCTTTTGCCTTAAAATCAACGATCAACAATACTAAAAACGAATTAATAATGAATACCGAAACACAACAATTATTTGAAGCCTTTACCTTCAAAAATAGCATCGAAACCAAAAACCGGATTGCAATGGCGCCAATGACAACTTGGGCCAGCAACGACGATTATACTGTAGCAGACGATGAAATCAGACATTATGAAGCGCGAAGCGGAAATATTGGGCTAGTAATTACCGGCTGTACCAGGGTGATGGCAAATGGAATTGGATTCCCCAATGAATATGCGTCCTACGATGATTCTTTTTTACCAGGTCTGAAGAAACTGGCTGCTGCAACCAAGCGTGGCGGAAATCCAGCAATACTTCAGATTTATCACGCAGGAAACAAGGCTGTCCTGGATTTAATTCCTGATGGAATTCCAGTAAGTGCAAGCGCAGTGGCATTAGTACCATCGGCGTTCTATGCTGGAGGAACCATATCACGTGAATTGACACATGAGGAAATTCTGGAAATGATCAAGGCTTTTGGAGAAACAACACGACGAGCTATAGAGGCGGGTTTTGACGGAATAGAGCTACATGGGGCGCACGGATTTCTTTTGCAGAATTTCTTTTCGCCACACTACAACCAGCGAACCGACCACTGGGGAGGATCTGAAGAAAAACGCATGAACTTTGCCCTTGCGGTAATAAAGGAAATTCAGGACGTGATCAAAAAGTATGCAGAGAGGCCATTTCTGATAGGATTTAGAATATCTGCTGAAGAACCGGAAAGTTACAGGGTAAAAGATACATTTCCTTTTATCGACAAATTGATTGAAGCAGGTATTGATTATCTGCATGTTTCACTGTTCAGTCTGCTTCACCAAAAGCCTATCGATGAAGAAAACGGGGATGCCACTATTTTACAATTGATCCTCGATCACGTAGCTCAAAGAATTCCTGTGATTTCCGCGGGAGGTATTAAACAAGCCAGCGATGCTATTGAAGCAATTAAAATGGGATTGTCTTTGGTCGCTGTCGGGCATGGGCTAGTCATTAATCCTGATTGGGTTGAACTTATAGCTAATGGAGAAACGACAAATGAAAGTTTGAGTATGTCCAAAGCAGATGAACTTGCTGTTCCTAAAAAATTACAGGCTTTCATAAAAGTTGCGACAGGATTTTTTCAAGTTACCGACTAATCAACTCAATCGTTTGGTTCAAATAATATGATCAGGCCATACTCTATACTTGTTTGAACAAAAATAGGACATTCAATTATCTGGACAAATAATAGTAGGCCTTGATTTACAAAATGTTAATACTAAATCCCGAGAGATCCATGCTATTAATTGGATTGTTTAATATAACTAGATATTCGCTGCCTTTTAAAAGCAAATGACGTGAAACTACAATATTCACATCCTAGTTATTACACAATTTTAAGACTGTCAAAAAAGGCTAAAAGGGGTATAATGTGTTCGACTGAGACCCCTTCAACTCCACAAAAAAGAGACATCTAAAGGATGTCTTTTTTTGTGCTCGGAGGATTCGAACTTGTGGAGGGAAGGGTTCGAAATATATTCGCTTCGGCCTTGTGTACGGGGATGTGGGACGCTAGCAACTCCTCCGCCCCCACAAATTGAACCCTGATAATCAGCTTATTGGAATACATCCTGACAAATTACGGACACTTATGCCCACTTATAAGTTGATTAAATCGTATGATGCAGATGGTGATATGAGCAAAGAATGGTTTGTCTCATATCACTTTTTAAAACCCGAAAAGCTTCGTAAAAATGAAACTGACCTCTATAAGAGGTTCAAGGTATTCAACACCATAAATTCTATTCATTCAAAACCCGATCGCAAAAAACAACTTGCCGTTGTTAAAGCTGCTATTACAGAATTGCTGGAGCTTGGTTTCGATCCTTTCCAACAGTTTGCTTATGCTGACACCTCTTCCGTTGGTAAGTACAATGTGTGCCGCTGCATAGATGAGTATCTAGATTTTGCCAAGACATCACTGAAAGCTATTTCCGGAAACGGTTTATTCTAGCAAAGAAGTCCCTCGGCATCAACAGTGGCGAAACTTTGTATTCCTTCAAACATACCAGGTGCATCCATTTGGTGGAAGATGGGGAAAAGCTTCACAACATTATTAAGCTAACCCGACATAAGACGCTGGCCGAGCTAATGGACTATTTAAAATACATGGGCGTGATTCTGGGCGATGACATCAAATTTAAAAGCAGAAGTATATAAGAAAAGGCTAGCATTATCCGCTCACCTTCTAAATTTTCAGAAACGACAAACAGCACGCTATAAGCAAGGAATAGATTAACGGCATCATTATTGGTAAGTACCAGTCAATAAACAAATTATAAAACATATGAATATCTTGAGTAAATTATCTATAGCTATTTTTTGTGTATTATCGGTCACTGCATGTAGTAAAGATGATGAGCAAAACAGTGCGGGCGGTTCAAGAATTAAGAATTTTGCAAATAAAGAACAGTTGATTGCCGCAGTTGGTACTTTCGTAGAAGGGTACACAGAAGGCGGAATAAATAATACTATATTTTTCATGGGCGAGAACTATCCAACAGATATTGCCGATACGTATTATAACATCCCATTTAGGCGTAACGCAGCAGGCTACCAGTATACTAAAGAAGTAATGGGCCGTACGACCGCAAAGTACGAAAGCTATGATTATGTCACTTCTAAAACTGCGTTTGATGGATATGTAGAGGTTTTGGATAATAGACTCAATAATGATGCTTATAGCAATGTGCGAATAGCAAAATCACCTAACAATAATGATATATCGCAAACATTCATTGCACATATCGATTTAAAAGAAGAATACAATAATTCGCAAGTCCTGATGCTGCACACTATACGAAGCGGTTTTGAAGGTGATTCTAACAATGCGCTTCCGGTGATCGATGATAATACAGCAGTCACAAACTTACTCGCACAGTTAGAGGCGCTTTGATGGAGGTCACTGGACGGAATACAAGATGGCTAGCATTATTCACTAGCCTTTAAATTTTCAAAAACGGGTACCGGGCATTGGGAATCCTATTTAAGTTTAATTTTTTAAAAACATTTTTATTTTCTGCCTGTTTATACCTGAAAAAAATCATATATATTGTTGAATTTCCCTGGCGCGAGGCTTGGGAAATTCTTAAAACCTTTCCTGATATAATCTGTTCAGTACACAGCAAATAATAACAAAGAAAGTGTACTAACTATAATCCCCTGCAGCGATGCACGGGATTATTTTTTTTTGGACTTTTGCGAATCCCAAAATCCGGCCAGCTCCGCGTCGCTCCAATCTAGAGCCTCTTCCAATACAACGACTTTCTCACCTTCCTCATCCAGTCGATCTAGCCCCCACAGGTCGCCAAACGTTTTTTGCGGCACCCCGTCCATGAGCAGGTTGTATCTCTGATCCTGGCAGGATCATGTTCAAAAGTTGTGGAGCTGAAGAAGAATAATCGGATATTTGGTCCAAGTATGAAATGGAGCGTACGGAAAACAGATTGAACCTCATTGGAAAGATTTTATTCGTTATTATTCTGATTAGGATGCGAAGACAAAGTTTAACGCCGATACCGCCATTACATTTACAACAGCGCTTGACTCAAATGTTTACTAAGAAGGTAAATATGGATACTTGGACACTCTTTTTGTAACGAAAGAAGAACGAGGTTTTTTAACTATTACCTGTATTACACGGAAAAAGCAAAGAGAGATATCATCCGTATAAGACGTGATCTAAAAGTTCTTTTTGGTATGAGGAATGAACGATTATTGTTGTTGAACAACTGTATTCGTCCGTATGTTTATAATCCACTCTTTGGATTTTTTGGGGTGCAAAGCTACAAGATTACGGCTAGTAAAACTAGGATAATCGAGCCAAAATTCTACAAACCTTAAAAAGGCGGTATCCCTTAAAGTGTGTAAACAGGTTTTTAGTTTTTCAAGATCCTTTCTTCAAATATAAGACAATATTGCCCGTACAAGACGGCGGTATCCACTTATTCATAAGTTCCATTTTTTCTTGCCGCTTAGGAATACTAGCTCAATGAGCTCCGTTTTAGACAGTGGTGGTCGAAAAGAAAGGTGCCAGATAAGTTCCCAGCTTATCTGCGGTTGCTGAAATTTTGGAAGGCTATAAAAACTAAAATTCGTAAATTGGTTTTTATCTATAAAAGTGACATGGAAAACCCGAATAAAAACAACACGATAAACCTCATACTGATACTTGTATTGATAGCTACCATTTTTATCCTTGGATATAATTTCGGATACAAGCTAATGGCCATGTTTGACTAGATATGCTACTTCCGCTGTTTTAAATACAAACCAGCGGAAAAATTCTACCAATTTAGCTCCTAGTCCGTACTTCTACCACCAGCATCTGTTTTCGACAACACACCTTTATTGACCAAATCAGTAATATCTCTCAGGGCAGTATAGGCAGAAACCTTCGTCATCTTCGCCCACATTGAAGACGTCAGGTTCCCTTCGAAATTATCCATCAATTTGTTTATCATGATCCGTTGTCGATTATTCCCGATATGAGCCATATGTTGAATCCAAAAATGATATTTTCTTTCAATTCGCAAAAAAAACATTTATTCTCCGCATCCGGCTTGCAGATCCAGCAATACACATTACAAGATCATCTCTCCCTTTCCGGCGGATAACAAACACCATCCGGTCTATTTCTACGTTTGAGCAGATCCAAAGCGATCAAGGCCAGTATATCCAAGGTCTTCAGCAGCAGGTTTCGCGTTTCCAGATCATCGGCTTCCATGCAGGCGGCAGTCGGCGACTGGCAGTAGGCGATAAGCCGATCTTCAACGCGATATATCTGCCGGCGAACATCGATACCGTCGAACAGTTTCGACAAGGTTTTGCGCAGATCTTTCCGCTCCTTGGCCGATATGTTTTTCGGACTCCAGTAAGTCAGCTGACTCTCGGGAATGGGGCATCGCAAAAAATCAAAGCTATCCGCATCCAGCCACGGTTTAGGGAAATAATCCGTTTGCAGCAACAGCCAACCGGTTTCCAATATCCAGCGCAGAACCGCGCGCAGTTCACCAGGCGGAATAACGCAAGGCGTATTCCTGCTTGGCGACAGCGCATAGAGCGACAGTATGCTCGCTTGGATATCCGCATAACTACGCTCATAAAACACATCGCCGATGAGTTCCAAAGGACTTGCGCTCTGGTAACCGTTCACATACTCCGAGCCAAGGTAATCCTCCAGCAAATGTCGGTTTGCTGGCGGGTAGGAAAGATCAGCCCAGAGCAGCGCCACCCGACAAGCCTCGTGCAGTTTCAAGAGCTGCTCATAGGTGCGCAACGGCGCATAGTCCGTCCCTTGCTCCGACAAACACTCGTCCGTTTCGATGCACGATTTCCAAGCTTTCAAAAGCTTGAGCCAAGTACATAGATCCATCTCGCCAAAAAAGTCAGCAAAAGCGAGTGCAAAGTTTTGCCCTTCCCGCCTATTCAGCGTCGTAAAATGTGTCTTAAAATGCGCCAAATGCTGGTTATGCCTTTCATCATCCTTTGATCGGTATTTCTTCTTACAGCGGTATGGATTTTTAACCCATTCGATATCGATCCATTCATCGCTATACGCCAGTCGTTTCTTATGGTGCAGAAAATAATGGCAACCCTTTATCATCAACCGAAGGCTAGCCACCGTCGCCTTCAACTGCTTCTTTTCCGCAATGCTCCTATCGCCTCTGGAAGTTAAGGAAACAAGGAGCGTCCACAGTTTTTTATTGAACGACCCGTAGGTATCATACGCAAAGGCTTTCGTAATTCCGCCCTCCAATAAAAACCAAGGTATATCCCACTTGCTCTCCGGATTGGTAAAATATGCATTATCCATAACGTTTTATATTTTGATTAGCTTAAACCCAAGCAAATCAACAGCATACAAAACAGATATCAAACCAGCTTATCTTTATTCCCACCAATGGTATTTGTACCTCACCGGCATATGCTTGTATTGTACCATCTCAAGAAATTTCGTATCTTAAACGCTGAATAATGTTAACTTTGGACTTATGCATACAACCAACACGACAAACCATATAGGAAGAAAAATCAGCCGCATACGCGAACTGCGCGGACTGAAACAAGAAGCCCTGGCTATTGAATTGGGCGTGAGTCAACAGACCGTGTCCAATATTGAGAAAAGTGAATCTATAGAAGCCGCCCTATTGGCGCAAGTCGCCGAAATACTAGGGGTTACGCCAGAAGCCATTGAGAATTTTAGCGAAGAAGCGGTGTTTAACATTATAAATAACACTTTCACAAGCCACGATACATCGACTTTAAACGCTATAAACTTACAACCAAACTTCAATCCGCTGGACAAACTATTAGAGGCACATGAAGAAAACAAAAACCTCTATGAACGCCTGCTGGAAGCCGAAAAAGCGAAGTTGGACTATTTGGAGCGCTTGTTAAAAGGAAAGTAGGTCTCTATGTCTCAAAAAGCCCTACATATTACTTTTGGTTTCTCTGGAAAAGCTACACTTGTGCAGAGCCAACTACTAGATTTAGAGCATGCTGAAATAGTAAGCTTTACGGATCCTCTTAGCGAAGTGCCTTTATGTGGGCTAGACGAGACTGAAGCAATTCGTGTTAGAAAACAATGGGTGCAGAAGGTTTTCGGGCCTATAGAGTCCGAAGGGAGCAATAATTTTGTCGATGACAATCTCACGCTTTTAAAGCAAGTAATTTCTTTTTCCGACCAGCATAGCCATATCTACTTATGGCTTGGCGATGATGCCAACGAAAAGATCACGACCGCACGTCTACTTTTCTACTTAAAAAACTGTCGACACCTATCTATAAACTGAATTTCCATCATATGGATTTTAGGAACGAGCAAGGAGAAAAGCTAAATATCCGTTCCTTACAAATGATGCGCGAAGACAATATTTTGGAGGCTGCTAAGCACTTTGAACTATTAGGCGAAAATGACATGCAATCTTACACATCACTTTGGATGCATATTCGTGCGCGTGATGCCGTAATTAACCAATTTGATAATGCAGGAAAACATTTAGCTGGCGACGAGACTTTTTTTGATGAATATCTTTTGAAAAGATGCAGCGAGACAGCTCAAAATTCGTCATTGATTGTTGCCTTTACCCTTTGTGATATTTGGGATACATTCAATAATGGTTCCGTAGGCGACTCTTTCCTCTATTATCGATTGAAGGAACTTGCACATATGGACAAGATCGAGATTTCTAATCCACATGATGATGCTGAACGGGCGAAGATCGTGTTTGATGTTAGAAAGAAAAGCTAACTATTTGAAAACATAGAAATTTCGGTGATATTGACCCGATTCCGGATCAAACTGACCATCGATTCCGGCGGAAATTGACCATGTGATTTCGGATACCTTAACACAAACAACACAATTTAAAACGTATTTGTGTAAACAAAAGAAGCGTATTTGGGTTCAAATATAAACTCATATTTTGTTTACTATGAAAGCAACCACAAAAAACAACGATCTAACAGGATCGGTTTCTGTAGATTTAAATGGTGGACATCTATATAGCTTGGATCTCATAGCGCAGGATTTAGGTATAGATACAAATAAATTTAAGCCTTTGGGGCTATCATTAAACCGAGAAAGCTCTTGGCATATATCTTTCTTTTGCGAGAATGTAGACTACCTCTCGAATAATCGCGCAAAATATCTTAAAATCTCCGTAGACAAGGAAATTAGCGACCCTTTGAAAGACTATTTTTCAAGCAGTGAAATAGTCTTATTCCTGAACGATCCCGTTACGAACATCGAGAAGAATGAGGATTATGTTCCTATAGATAGCTCAGCGATTTGATTTTTTTTTCGCGCGTTACTTTAGAAAACCCTATATGACTCTTTTTGCAAAAGTAATTGGCATCGTACTATTGTCTAGCACTGTGGGCAACGCGCAGGATCATCAACTTTACAAGCGATGGAAAATAATTGCCGATGAGCGGATCTTCCTCAATTTAGATAAAAGCCCACATGGAGGATTTCGAGACAGGATCGATTCCGTTAAAAGTGACACGGCTTTTATCGAATTTTTTAAAGATGGAAAATTCGCTTCCGTTGACGGTAATGGGACATTTAAGATCGCCGGCGATTCCGTACATCTTCAACTGCCCGACGGGAACTCATCGTTCCATTTTGAAACGAATAACAGTTCGCTTTACCTAATTAACGATGATTTTCGAGAAGACTATATCCGCAGAGAAAAGCTTCATTTAGTGCCCATGTAGCTTATGAACCTTTAGGTGATCGTGTGGCTTTGCATCGCATACGCCCATCGGCGGAATAACAGAAACGTGAAAGAGGGCAATGGAGCATAAGATGTATTGCTGCAGGAGCTCATCGAGCTGCGAAATAGCCAATACAACCGAAGAATAATCCAACGAAAATAGAAACAATCACGACAGACATATTGGAAACGGGTCTTGACTCCGACGTACTAGGTGCATAGGCCTTTAGTCTCTTTGACAAAAAAGTTCCTATCGTTGCATCGAATAACACTAATAATCCGGAAAAGAGCAACACCAAATTGAAGTCTGTGCGAAACGACATATAGTAAGCGGTCAAGAAATAGTTGATTACCGTAAAAATGGCAAAGTAAACATAGTTAAATTGAAGGCGACGAGAGAACACCGAGCCGATAATATCAATTAACAATACTCCAATGATTCCCAAGAAAAAAATTAAAATCGTTCGTGAATTCATCGATTATCGAGTTAATAAAACAATGAAAGATACACGTTTAAAATTAAATTACCTTAATCTATTGGCAAATAGACAGGTTATTGGAGTGAAGACTTTGACCAACATAGGTACAATTACCAATAGAGCAGCTGTAGGTTATCTTACTTAAAAATGTTAAAAACATCTTAAAAAGCACTTTTTACCCTTTCCATCCGCTACTCCACAATTACCTGTATACCCGCTCGCTCGGCCTTATATTTAATCTTTTCTACTAGGCCATAGTAGCTCCAGTTGCGCAGCAGAAAATTATCGGCTTTAGCGATTTCCTGCTTTCCCTGCTGGTTGACCAGCAGCAAGGTGCCCGCTTTTGCCTTCACACAGATATCGATCAGCCTGCGGCTGTAGAGATGCAATCGATTATCCACATAGCGTTTTTCCTTCTCGTGAAAATGCTTGAGGCATTTCAGCTTTTTCCCACGTCCATGCCCGCCGCGGCAGTAGGCGGCCGCCCGTTGTGTCCTTTGCATCGCTGCCTGTATCGCTAGGCGGCGGTAGAGAAATTCTTCTTTGTTTCCTATTTGATGTTTCTCCCTATCGATGGATACCGTAATAAGCTGCTCCACGGATAGCGAGGCTTCGGCAATCACGTGCTCGTGGAGCTCATGCTGCTGCTTGGGCAATTCAAGCCGCAGCAGCAAGAACAATTTGTCGTTCAGAATTTGGATGGCGCTGGCACATATCTTGATCTGCCCGGAGAGGGCGCTTTGCAGCAGCGCCGGCGTATCCGACCGATCTTTGCCAAGGTAAGTGCAAAAAGGAATCTTGAAGAGCACAAACTTAAAATGGCGACCATGCTCGTCCTTGCTTAACTTCAGCTGATCGCCACTGAACGGGATGGGCATATATTTTTGATAATTTCGCAAGGACTTGTCCCCTTTCCAGTAAGCCAATCGATCGCTCTTGTAGAGGCGGTTTATCGATATATTTAAGGCGGCCATAATTTTGGAAGGCAATTTCCCTTTAAAATAGAAGGACAACAGGCGATATATGGAGCCCAGTTGTGAACAGACAAGCATGCCGTTGGCATCCTTCTTGACATCGGCGAGCTTAAGCTTGACATCATCACGCAGGTAGACCAAATCCTTGATCTGCTCCTGAATAAACAGATGTGTCATAGCCAAGTTGGCCGCACGAAACACCGTGTTTTGCCAATAAAACAACCGTTCAAAGTGCGCCGAGCGCTGCTCTTTATCCTTGCAATCCACCAAAATTTGGATCTTACGCGTCATAATAATCGTTTGCTTTTCCATCATCCCACGTATTAACCTTTTTTTTCTACCGCTTTTAGCCTGGCATGTGCCTGCACAAAAAGCTTCTTCACCATCGTCAGCTCCATCGTTAGCACCTCCGATATTTGCTCAAAAGACCATTGCCGCTCGTAGCGCATTTGGAAGATCTCCTGCTGTGCCGCATCCAGATCATCCGTTCGCAACAAACTCGCCGGCGCAGGTGCCCGCGCTATTTTATGCGCACCATCCGTAATAGATCGCAGGCGATCGATGGTCTTCTCCACCTGCCACGCCACCTTGCGCGCCGATATGCCGCCCAGCGACAGCGCTATGCGCTCGTAGTTGAAGCTATATTGGATACAGAGCTTGATAAACAGTTGCTGTTGCCGATCCAGATTGGGCAGCAGCAGCTGCAATTCTTGCAGGTGTTGCTCCTTCTCCGTTTCCTGCCTGTCGAGATCTGTCGATTCGACGGCTTGGCTATCATCCATTTCATAGCCCAGTAAAATCTCCTGCGCATCGGTTATACCATCCAGCCGTAGAAAGCTCCGATGAAATCTATTCTCCGTATTCTCGAAAAAGCTGCGTATAGCCGATCGCAGCTGCACCTTTAAAAAGCTACTGATGCCCTCCACCGTATCCACCTGCTCCCGAAACAACCATAAACGCAGCAATACCTCCTGCGATAGACTATCCGCAACAGCATCATCCTGCGTTGCCCGCAATGTTCTGCGGTAGAGAAAGCCGTAAAAACGATCGTAGAAAAAGTTCAGGCCGCGCACATCCCCATGTTGGAGCAGAGCGATAAATTCTTGGGGCTGCTGTTGTTGCAATGTATTGTTCATAATCATCACCATCTTGGTTAGTTAACGATACCGGCCCCGCTTGGTGCGGCAGACGGCTGGCCATATAAATCGATATACAGGGCCTATCAAAAAGCAGTATAATGCGATGACGTATGGGATATTGATCGAACAAACCGCAGCCATGACCTGGCGATAAGGGATAAAAACAAGCTATTAGGAAAAGATGTATTGTGTTACATCTGCTTTGGGTATCGCCAAGCATGGCGTAATTCCTCGGCTTAACGATGGGTGGAAGCGAGCTCTTCCATGATCCAGCGTTTCGCCCATAATACGTGCAGAAGTATGTGGTGAGTGAGCAATATCCTCACCTTACGGCGTCACAAGCAGCCTCATTGCATTTATTTTCATCTCCTTCGCAGAAAAAACGTCCAATCAATAGCCATACATCAAAGAACTTTCGCTTTTGGTTTTTTAAGCAAATTCTACCCTAAAAAACACTGGTTATAAAGCACCTATAAAAATATCTACACAACAAATGTATGTAATATTTTTATTTGCACAAAATAAATTACAAATAAATATGTAACATAAAAACTCCAAAATTATTTTTATTTGGTCTGTGAGTACGATCAACAAAGAGATTCTAAAAGAAATTGGGATCAACATCAAGTCGCGGCGCGAGGAAATATCCTATTCGCAGAAAGATCTTTCCAATATGACCGGATTGACGATCAATATGATCTCGACTTTTGAAAATGGAAAGGGAGCCACCCTCAATAATTTCCTGTTGATTTGTCGCGCCCTAAAAATACAACCCAAAGACATCCTGCAAAACAATATCGATCTAGAACCGCTCTACGACCTTCCACCCGAATCTAAGCGGCGGATCGAAGGCACACGCAAGCTGGATGACTTGGTGCTGTATACCGATTTTTTCGATTTCCCAAAACGCGTGTCGGAAGTGCTGAAAAAGCTGGACTACGATAAATCGCAGAGTAACAAGTTTTCGGTATACCTCAGCAGCTATTGCAAGGAGGGTAAACTGGAATATATTAAGGAAGGTAATATCAAAAAATACAGGAAAAAGCAATAGCTTTTTCCTGCAACATATTAGTCTCCAAAGCGGTTGATCCTCTAAAATATGAAGAGTTGCGCTTTTCAGGCAAATACCTACAACAGCTTTATCCGCACATACTGAAACACATCATTCAAACTTCCGTCAGGCTTCCAAAATGCATTGACATGGTTTACGGCTGTATACAGGTAGCCGTCGGCAGCCCAGAACATGTCCGTTTGCTCGCCATTGGGCATCCAATTTTTAAAGCTCGCTGCCAGCAGTCTATTGATCTTGTTGCCAGAAATAGAATACAGCTCTAAGTCGGCCGTCGTCTCATAGGGGTTGGCGTAGATGCAGATAATATGTTTCTTATCGGCCGAAATATGGGGGTACTCGCCAAAAACCTGCGTCTCTTCGCCACTTGTCTTGTCGATAAACCTATAGTTCAGGCTCTCCCAATACTGCCCATTGATGAGGAACTGGTTCAAAAATTCCACCTGCCCTAAGTACTGAAAATACTGCTCATCCTCCTCGGCATTGGCCCGATCAGCATACCTTACCGTTTTGCTTCGCGTCGGCAATTCGAGGACACCATTTTTCTTTTGGTGGACAAGTGTATCCTGCAAAAGGAAATTCACCGAGCTGCTTTTCTTGCTATCAAACAATCCCTTGTCTATCAGTTCGAGTTTCAGGTATTTGTCCAGACTCTTTCCCTCTTCATGCTGCTCTGTCTCCTCACCCACCGTGAGCAGCGAAACTACCGTCAAGTCTGCCGGTACCAGGGCAATTGCGCCCACTGCACCCGTTTGGCTTTTCAAGACATACACCTTTTCCCATCCGTTACTTTCAATTTGGTTACCATCTCGTGTAAATTGCCGCGTTATCCGCTCGCGTATACCGAGCCAAGTTTCCGTTTCTTCGATCACATCCAGCCTGCTTCCATACGTGAAAATGCCCAACGACTTCGCATCCTCGCTAGCCTGCTGTCGCATAGTCGCCCCATTTCGGTCAACGACATAGCTGCTGCGAAGTACCTCCGTCTTATCAAAGTCAATGGGATTACCGGCAAGTTCATCCACCTGTGCCGTCGTATCAGCAGGCGATTGCTGAGGTACATTCGCAGTCGTCTGCGCGGTATTGGTACAGCTAACAGCCAATAAAAGCGGCGCAGCAAAAGCGAGATAAATCAATTTTTTCATTCCTATAGTCCTACCAAAAAACCGGCCAATTTAAAAACAGAAAATGCGCACACCCTAGTGAACAAGATCAATAATTCATGACCAATTCCCCGAAGATAAATTTATTTTTCTTAACCTTAAGACTTAAATTATAAACCATTGAGAAAGCATTCCACCATCTTTACTATTTGCCTAGGGTTGATAGCAACCTTATGTAGCGATTCCGCCGACTCCATCCATTTGCGGATTTCGGACAAAACCACGCCTTTTAAGTATACATTGAAAGATAACAGCTTATATTTGTACAACGACGTGAAAAAGGAAGACCGTATCCGTAGGGAGATGTTGCACGCGAAACCTTGGTAAGCACATCTCCACCCTTTGAAGCGCCGACATAGCCCCATAAGCAACAATGAAGATTTACGCAGAAACAGAACGACTGATTTTAAGAGAGATAGTGCCCAGCGATATCGACGGCATGTTCGAGTTAGACTCGGACCCAGAAGTACATAAATACCTAGGCAATAAGCCTGTACAGAGCAAACAGCAGATAGCTGCCGTGATCGATTTCATCCGGAAGCAATATATAGATTACGGTATCGGACGCTGGGCCATAGTGGATAAGAAAACCGATGAGTTTATGGGGTGGGCCGGCTTAAAATACGTCACAGAGGAAACCAACGGACAGCGGAACTTCTATGATTTGGGCTATAGGCTGATACGCCGTCATTGGGGAAAAGGTATAGCGACCGAGGCTGCACAAGTTTCCTTGGAATACGGCTTTAACGATATGAAATTAGAAAAACTTCACGGCATCGCAGATTGCCAGAATATAGGTTCCAACAAAATCTTGACGAAGGTCGGCTTTAACCTCGTGGAAACATTCAACTTCGACGACATAGCCTGCAATTGGTATACCATTGTCAATCCTTCTGTTTAAGGGGATAAGGGTTTAGCGCTGCACAGGCATGCAGACGGTTTGAGACGAAGGTCATACAAAAACCTTTGGCTACCTTCATCAGATGAAGATAGCCAAAGTTTACTATTAAAAGCTCATGAGGCCTGGCGCTTTTGCAATAAAAACATCCAATACACCATCTGCCAGCTTGATGGGTCCTTCCACACGGGTAGCGCCCGGAATAGATTGTATCGCCGTTGCTTCGGCGGCAAACTTCTTAGCCTGCTCAAAATGACCCGTTGCTGCTGCATCCGCTCTATCGGCAGCCTCTAGCCCTGCCGCTGTGGAAGCCAAAGCCCTGCCCCACAACACCATAGCATCTAGCCAAGGACGTGCTTCAGCAAGAAAAGCCGTATCCACATGCCCATTACGGATCACATTCGGTGCATCCGCAAAACGAGACGCATGCTGTGCAAGTTGCGCGATAGCCGCTTTGCGGCTGTTGGCATCGCCGTTGGCAATAACATCCTCTACTCCATCTAGGATAGATTTTAAATGAGGAGCCTGTGCTTGCCAAGGGTGCGTGCCGAAGGTCGGTGCCAAGCGCTGCGTATCAAAGAAAGTCAGCAAGGCTTCGCTCACTTCTGGATTCCAAGCAGCCAACTCGCGTGCAGCAAATTTCCAGGTGCGATCGGCATCATAACCCTTATCATTCCAGGCAAAGGCCACCACGCCCGTCACAGCAACACGACTCGCCACCTCTTGGTTCATCGGGTTAGACACGATACCGGAAAGCTCCTGCGAAAGTCCTGCTTCACGGCGCATATAAGGCGCCATCAACAACCTGCCACTCGACTCGCCATAATCATTCACCGGATAGTTATCCCACAGGAAAGTCTTGCGGCCAAAGGCCTTGGTGGCCGTCTTTGCGTCGGAAATCGAAATGGCCGGCGGTACGACATCTGTTCCTGTCCACTGCACCACAATAGACGGGTTAAGATGCTTGCGCAAGGCCTCTTTGTATGGCGTTTCCTTGGCATCATAGTATTCCGTAGGCACCATAATCAACGGAGGTGCCGTTGGATCAACCTTTTTAATATCCGCTTGCACGGCATTCAGCAAATGTGCCTGTGCACGGGCTGCAGCCTCGGCGCCCGAAGGACCAAAAGTGATCGAATCCTGCTCGCAGTTCCACTGCTTATACTCGATATCGTCTAGCGCAACATAGAAACTGCGAATACCTAGTTCGCGCAACACCTTAAATTTGGCGAGCAGCGCCTGCAGATCCTTCGGATCAGAGAAGCACACCGTTGGTCCAGGAGAAATAGCGTACACAAAGTTAATGTGGTTGCTCTTCGCTACCGCAGCAAGCTGCCCCAACTCTTTCAAGGTAGCAGCAGGGTACGGTTCGCGCCAGCGGTCGCGTGCATAGGGATCGTCTTTCGGACTATAGATAAAGGTATTGGCTTTTACGGTAGCCAAAAAGTTGATATGCTTTTCACGCTCCAGCATAGACCAAGGTTTACCATAGAAACCTTCGATGGTACCGCGGATCGGCAAGGCCGGATGATCGTTGATGATCAACGCTGGAAAAGCTGCCCGCGCAGCCAACTGCCGGAATGTTTGAGCGGCATAATAAAGGCCGTTTGCATCTTTGCCCAGCAAAGCGACAAGCGCACCATCGCCGACAGGCTTGCTGGCCAAGGTGTAGCCGCTGACAGCGGTATCTATCGAGCTTGTTATTTGTTTTACCGCATCCAACACCTGCGCATCCGCATGCGTACCCAGCAAGATGTAGGTGGCATCGATCTTTTTAGGAAGCTTCTTGGCGGTCTTGACGGTTTTTACGCCGGCATCTTGAAGCACGCCCGCAATCAATGCGCTGCTGCCCGCATCAACCGATGACGATGAAACCAACACCACCGATTTTCCCAAGCTAAAGTTGCCTTTACCCAGCTCCATAGAAACAGGCGTCGGAAAAATGGCCGGTAAAGTCGATGTTTTGGATGGGGAAGAACTATTCGATAAAGGAGGATTTAGAGAAGATTGGGCGAAGGTCATGCTTACACCCAAAAGCGGCATCGCCACAACAGCGCGTAGTAGCCTTTTCAGATTATTTGTCATAGTAGCCAAATTTAAAAAAATATCGCTGTGTTTACCAAGAAAAGCCGATTGTTATGGCGCGAAGGTCATCTTTCCTCAAAAACTAAGCATTCCGCTGGGTGCGGCTGCTCGAAGGCATAAAGGTTTGGGGTAGGCCGCTATCTGTCTGCAAGCAATTAGATCGTAAAAAATCCGTCCCGGTAAACATCGCTAGGCAACCAGGCCGACAAGCTGCAGCTCCCTGTCTTTCCAGAGTAGCAAGTCTTCCAAGACCAACACGCAAGCATCCTCGTCTACACGCACGATAAATTCCCAAAAATCACCGTCTATCTTTTGACGAACCCCATTGACAAGCAGGTGGTATCCACGAGTGATTAAATCCTTTACTATATCTTTTGTTAGCGCTAGCTCTTCCATCTTCCTTCGTTTTCAATAGAACAAGAATTTATGAAGTTAGTTTTAAAAGCGTATTGGTTTATTCCATCTTTTTATAAAAAATTTGTAGCATTCATTATTTTTATTATATTCGATCAAACAATGCCGTTATTTTACTTGTGCTTATGAAAACTATTGACCGAAATCAAAAAATCACAACAACAAAAACGTAGAAGTAATTTTTCATGCTTATGAAAATCCTTTCGGGGAGAATTAATCCCTCTACTGCTCGGTAGGGGGATTTATTATTAGGATGTAAACTCGAAGTAGTAAATTTGGATACGGTAACAATGATAAATTATAACGACAAGCGCTTCTGCGCCATAGCAAACAGTGATAATGGGGAAACCTCAGCAGAAACCATATTTCACTACCAACAGGTAGGGCAGATCTTAACGGCGCACTACCAAGGCGGAAAGATCGTCAGCGGACATCTAATCGGCATTGTCAATCAGGCCGGCGAAATTGATATGCGCTATCACCAGGTCAATACCGAAGGTGAACTGATGACCGGTATCTGCAGATCCGCACCGGAGATCTTGTCAAATGGCAAGATACGCTTGCACGAAACCTGGCAGTGGACATCAGGCGATCAATCTGCCGGTGAATCTATTATTGAAGAACTATAGCGCTATGCAGCGACTACTTTTTCCGGACAACTTTACCAACATTGAAATACAATAGAACAAGTACTTCTGATCAAATTCGCATCATTCAACCTAAAAGGTAGTAGATCACTGGAAACTACATATTTACCCCCAATCAAAACTTATACGAGTATCCCAACCGCACAACCTGCGTCTCATAATAATCATCACTGGTATAGCGAAAGCCATTACCTTGAATCTCCCGTTTAATGACCATCGTATTAAACAGATCCGTTGCATTCAGGAAAATCTCGCCTTTACCTCGTTGTACAGCTTTCTTCAGCCCCATATCCGCCGAAAAACGGGCGGCCATCTTCCCTTGCGGGATGATATCCGGTGCAAAATACACGGCGCTCAGCTGCGCAGTGAAGTCATGCGCAAAGCGGAAGTTATTGTTCCACTTGAGGTTTCCCGAAACAATACGTTGCGCTCCTGCCGTAAAGACAGTGGGTACCGGATAGCGATTTTCCACCGTGAATGCATCGATTTGGTTTCGGTATATATTTCCGTTTATAGTAAAGGTATAAATGCTAGAAACCGGCTGGTTCCAGATGGCTTCCAGACCACTGTTGTAACTTTTGCCCGCATTTTGAAACACTGCATACACCAGGGCGCTGCCCGGCACAATGGTCGAGATACGCGTAATAGTTGCGTCGGAGAAGCGGTGGTAGAGCGCGCCATAGAGGTAAGCGCTGCCATAGGTATACTTATAACCCAGTTCCACGGAGTTGCTAAACTGCGGGCGCAGACCCGGGTTGCCCACTTTGATAATTTCCGCATCGTCGTACTTCGGAAAGATGCGGATATCCACTTCATTGGGACGATCTACCCGTCTATTGTAAAACAAGGATATCTTATTGCTTTCGTTGACCTTATAGCCCACACGCATCGTGGGAAAAGGCTGAAAATAGTGATAGCCTGAGCTTGTATAGGTAGGATGATCCGGATTTACATCGTAGCTGATGTTGACATATTCCAATCGCAGGCCCAACTCAGCTTCCCATCGATCATTTTCCAAATTGTAATTACCAAAAACCGCCGGAATCCACTCGTCGTAATTGGCCCAACCACCGGCTGCAACATCCAGCACCGAATTTTCGCCCGGCATAAAGTTCATATCCGTCGGGATGCTGCGCTTACGGATCTTCAGCCCAGTTTCGAAGCGACCATAGCGAAGCGGCTTGCTATAGTCTACATTAAAATCGTAGACCTGCTCGTCGGAGAGCAATTTAAAGGCATCGGTACCTACGGATGCCGGAAGAATGTTGTCGTAGAAATACTTTTCGTCTTCCCGGTGAAAGGTATAGTTAAAGTCCAGGTTTAACAGATGTCCCGCCTGCTTAAACTTATGCTGGTAAGCAGCCGTAGCCATCACCGTGGTCTTCAGTTCATCTTCCAAAAACTGCCATAGCCGGATGCGTTCAGACAAATCCGCATTGAAGAAAGGCTGATCACCGCGATCGATGATCTTCTCGTTACCATACAGTCCGGACAGGGTCAACGTATTGCGATCATTGAAAAACCAGTCTACTCCAGCCTTTGTGGTTAAGAAATTAGTGTTACGGTTGCGTTTCAGCTGTGAGCGGATGACGGTACCATCGTCATAATCACGTTGCACAAATTCATTTTTATTCAGTGTTTCCGTATAAAGATTATCTGCCTGAACAAAGATATTGAGCTTTTCCTTCCGGTAGTTTAGCGACAGCGAAGGATTGACTTTTGGTGTTCTGCTGTACTGTGGACGTATACCCGGCAAGTTTTCTTGGCGCTCCCAAAGAGCACCCAAGCCAGCGGAAAGCCCCACTTTACCATTCCATCCTTCTTGGCGTTCCTTTTTCATAATGATATTGATAATGCCGGCCTGCCCGTTGGCATCATACTTGGCCGAAGGATTATTGATGATCTCGATCCGCTCGATGGACGAAGCGGGAATGTTATCCAGCCCAGCCTGGCTACCAAAGCCCGTGAGTGCCGTTTGTTTGCCATCAACAAGGATGGTTACCTTGTCGCTGCCCCGCAGCTGTACTTTGCCTTCCTGCACATTGACACCCGGCAGATTTTGCATGGCCTGTAACACAGAACCTCCGGATTGACTAATGTTGTCGGCCAAGTTGTAGCTCTTCCGGTCCATGGCGGCATCGATCGTGCGTATCCCACCCGAAACGACCACTGCTTCCAGCTGCTGAGCGTCAGCGCTAAGGTCGATGCTCGGAATCTCCAAAAAGTCAGATAGGTTGCCCACATAGATGGGAATTATTTTGCCGTGGTAACCCGTATAGGAGAGCTGAAGCCTGTAGCTGTTGGGCTGCATATCGGCGAAGGAAAAACGTCCGTCTTCATCCGTCACGGTTCCCGCTGTAATGGTTTCCTCTTTCCCACTTTTCAATACAACATTCACATAGGGTAAAACTGTTTTTGATGCTTGATCTCGAACCTGTCCAGAGACGGTTACCTTGGTGGCCTGCGCGTGTATCTTTCCAATGGAAAGCAGCAGCAACATGGACACGGTAATGATCTTAATGTGTGGCATAAGCTTCATGTTTTTATATGATGCAGCTAAATTGCCAACGGATTTGGAAGAAATTTGGAATTTTAGAAGCCTACGGTAAAAACATGTTTATTTTCCGCATAGCAATAGCTAACGGTCCACTGCTGCGCTTTGGCAATCTCGCGCACGATGGACAAGCCCAGACCGCTACCAGCACTATCTTTGGAAAGCCTCCCGAAACGACGGAAAATAAGATCTGTTGGCAACGCCGAGACGCCCGTGTTAGACAGCTCAAAGCGATCTTTTTTCAACACACATCGGATATCCCCCTGAGGCGCTGTATGCCTTATCGCATTTAGAAGCAAATTGTTGACCAATATTTCGGTTAGATATTCGTTGCCACGCACCTCCACATGATCGTCGAGTTCCATCGTGACATGCAGCTCCTTTTGCACCGCATACTCCCCCACGAGCAACAAGCATTGTTGCAGGAGTCTATCAACCGAAAAATACGCAAGCTCTGCAAACTGACTATTCTCGATTTTCGTCAACAACAGTAGATTTTTATTGATCCGCACGCTGCGAGCAAGAGAACGGTTCATTTCCTCCAGCAGTTGATATTGCCGATCTGAAAGATGTTCACTTTGCATCAAAAGATCCAACTTGCTCTGCAGGATAGCCAGCGGTGTTTGGAGCTCATGCGATGCATTTTCTGTAAACTCTTTCTGCGCGGCATACGCCAGGAGCGTATGATCGATCAGCTTGTGTAGGGAGGCATTCAATTCTTCAAATTCGGCAACGTCGGAATCTGTAAAAGCTATGGCCGACTGTCGATGCAGATGAAAATCCTGCAGTTGATCCAATGTATGTCGAAATGGCTTCCATATCTTGATGGACGATCGTCTATTGATGAGCAGAATCCCCATAAGGGTCAACATAAAGAAAAAGAGTGTCGTCACGGCAATAGCAGCCACCGTTTCCTCCGACTCTTCAATATTGGTCTCCACGGTAAAGCGCAATGGCCTATCGTTGACCCGAATAATGGTAGACAACACACGAAAGCGATCGATATTGACCGTCGGAGAATAGGCTTTCTGCTTTTCCACGGTAAACAGGCTATCCTGCCCCTTGTCTGCGGCATCCGGATGATGGATATTCGTTCCGGGTTGTAACTGGTTCCACAGGGCCATAATGCTATCCAAGGCGGTGTCCGAAAGGTTCAATCCATGCAGTTGGTAGGTCGTTCTATCGGCAATAATTTGGTTATGCTCATCCAGTTCACTTTTCCAGATCGTATCCACCACGACGAAATAAACCGGAATGCTGAGCAAAAATACCAGCAGGGTATAGATCAACACGGGCGTACTGGTCTTCTGCAGTAAAGGTTTCGTTTTCTTAACCATGGCTTTCCCATTTGTATCCCGTACCGTACACGGTTTTGAGATAGTTACCGCAGCCGGCGTCATGCAGCTTTCTCTTCAGGTTTTTGATATGGGCATACACGAAATCATGGTTTTCCAGCATATCAGCAAAGTCGCCGGAAAGATGTTCGGCCAGTGTACTTTTCGAGATCACCCGGTTCTTGTTACCGATAAAAAACAGCAGCAGATCAAATTCCTTTTTCGTTAATGCCACCAGTTCCTCGTGAATCGACACGGTCTTCGCCTGCAGGTCGATGCACAGCTCCTGTTGACGAACAACATTAACACTATTGAACTGCTTACGACGTATGATGGCATAAATTCGGGCAGTAAGTTCGGATAAATGAAAGGGCTTGGTGATATAATCATCGGCACCAATATGCAGGCCCTTGACCTTATCTTCCACGGCATGTTTTGCCGAGATAATGATGACCGCATCTTGTTTGTTTGCCGCTTTCAACTCTTCCAGCACCCGGAATCCATCGCCATCGGGCAGCATGATGTCCAGCAAAATGCAATCGTACGCATACGACTGTATCTTGTTATTGGCCTCTACCAGCGACGTCGCGTATTCACAACGGTAGCCCATATCCTGCAGGTACTCGCCCATGCTCTTGGCCAGTTCCTGTTCATCCTCGATAATCAATAGCTTCATCACTACAAATTTAACTATACAATTCTGAATTAATTCTGAATTAATTCAGAACGCATGCAAGAACCTAAAATATAACTAAAATCTATATCATTCCTCACCCTGCAAAGACACAATCTATGCAACTTTTCTAACGGTATCCAATCAAAAGCACTACTTTAGCGAAAAGTATCGAAACAACTATCCTTTCGCTCATGTGCGGATGCATAGATAAAAACCGGTTATGGCAAAATTGATCAATCTCACTGTCTTCAAAAACTTCTTTCGCTCAAACAATGCGGGGGGAATACTCCTGTTTATCTGCGTCATCTTGTCGATGATCATAGCGAACAGCCCGCTTGCCTCGAAATTGCAAACGCTGCTAGACAGCAGCATCGGGTTCGAGACAGCCTCTATACATCTAAATTACAGTCTTCTGATGTGGATCAACGATGGCTTAATGGCAATTTTCTTTTTAATGGTGGGGCTGGAAATCAAACGTGAAATTGTAGAAGGTGAACTTTCCTCGCCACGACAGGCATCCTTGCCCATTCTTTGTGCTTTTGGAGGCGCGGCCATTCCGGCACTGATTTACCTCTTTTTTAACGCGGGAAGTGAAACGGCTGGCGGTTGGGGCATTCCCATGGCAACAGACATTGCCTTTGCATTGGCCGTTATCGGTTTGCTCGACAAGCGCGTGCCGCCAAGCTTAAAAATTTTCCTCGCGGCGCTAGCCATTGTCGACGACCTCATTGCCATCTTGGTGATTGCTTTCTTCTACTCTTCGGGTATCGAAACAAGTTACCTACTCTATGCCCTTGTAGGCCTGCTTGTGCTAATCGGCATGAACAGACTCAACGTGCAGAATCCCTTTCTTTACCTCATTCCCGGAATCTTCATTTGGTATTTCATCCATCATTCTGGCATACATGCCACCATTGCAGGCGTACTTGTAGCCATGACCATCCCTACCAACGATACCGATGTGGAGTCGCCGCTGGAACGTCTCGAGCATGCGCTCATTAAACCTGTCAACTTTTTTATTATACCCCTGTTTGCCTTTGCCAATACCAATATCACTTTAGAACCAGAGATGGTTCACGGGCTTATCGCTCCGCTAGGCTTGGGCATTAGCTTGGGCCTGCTCCTGGGCAAGCCTTTGGGTATCCTATTGATGGCGCTCGTTTGTTCCAAACTGAAGATAAGCAGCCTACCAGAAGGTAGTAATTTCAAGCATATGTTGGGCGTAGGGCTCTTGGCGGGGATAGGATTCACGATGTCTATCTTTATTTCTATCCTCTCGTTTAGCAATCCATTATTCGTAAAAGAAGCGAAATTATCGATCTTATTGACATCCATTTTAGCAGGTCTGCTAGGCTATATGTTCCTGCGAAATACGAAAAAAAATCACTTAAATAGTGCAGCAAAATAGGTGATTACCACGCGTAGCCGATCGATAGCATCGCGTTTCTCGGTGCTCCTACAAACCCTCGGGTATAATCGAAGCCCCCTAGATAGTAGTACCGATCAAAAAGATTGTTCACATGGAGTGTCAACTTCAACCCTCCCACATGGTAATACAAAGCTGTATTTACCGTTTCGTATCCCGGCCACTTGTCCCATATGTTCATGCCGTCGGCATCCTGCCGCACAGCGTTATCCATACGGCGCTGCCCGACATGATAAATGCCAGCTCCGGCCCCCAATCCTTTTAACAGCCCATCTGCACATACATATTTCATCCACAAACCGCCCATGTGACGCGGTGCATTTCCCAACGGTTGTCCCTTCTCGCCGAAGAGGGAGGACGATCGAACTTCCGTGGTGTTAAAGCTGTAGTTGGCCATGACCTGAAACTGCGACGTTACCTGCCCCCGAAAGTCGAGCTCGATACCGCTCGAAATGACCTCGCCGGATTGTCGATAAACCGGGAATCCAGCTTCGGACTGCTCGCCTGTAGCGATTAACATATTTTCGCGTTCGATGTGAAAAAGCGACAGTTCCGTTTGCAGTTGATTATTAAAAAAACCTGTCTTCAATCCTGTTTCTATTTGAAAACTGCGTTCCGCACGAAAAGCTTCTTGCGCACCATAATTTTGGTAATTGTGGATAAAATCAGCCCCAACAGGCACATAGCCTTGCGAGAAGCTTGCAAAATAATTGATTTGACGATTCACCCTATAGGTTAATCCCAGTCGCGGCAACCATACCTGCTGTTTCGTTTCAAAGCTATTCTGCAGATCGGCGCTGCTAGACCTATAAAGCTCATGCCGCAGTCCCATAACGATACGCAGCCGATTGCCTATGCGCAGCTGGTCTTGCAGGTAGATACCCAAACTTTTGTAGGGGTTCAAAAAGGGGAATTCGGCTTGCGGTCGCCACACGTAAGTCGATACGTCAATAATTTCCCGTGCGGGGTTTTGCAAGTCGATCGTCAATGGTATAGCTTCACCGTTCACCATGCGACTGCGCGCTTCACGCAAAACGTTGTCCTTATCGCCGGCATACTGCGCATAGTCGGCCCCAAAAACCAACTCATGTTGCAATCCTTCTCCCATGATGGAGTAGCGGATGTAACTGACGAGATTGTCCGTATAATCCCTTGCCTTCTTCGACTGGAACCGCATATTCATAATCGTATTTTCCGGCGGATTGGCAAAGGTATTCAAGGTACGAAACTCCTGCAGTTGTTCACTGTAGATCGATTTCATGTAGTGCACGTGCAACGATACGTCCTCTCCCATTTGCTGCTTAAACCGAGCGGCCAGCGTAAGAAAAGTTGTCTTCAGGAAATCCGTCGGCTGACTGACGTTAAAGGCGCGCGATTGACCATAAAAGTCATTGTTTCGAATACCCAAGCCCCGATCAAGATAGCCATCAAAATTATCATAGGTGAGGTCGACATCCAGCTCGGTTCCCGCTCCTGGCCGAAAGCTAAAGGAAGGAGCCAGCAACACGCTTTTGCGTTGATTCACATCGCGAAAAGTACGTGCATTTTCGTAGCCCACATTCAAGCGATACCATACCTTTTTCAAGCTATCCAATGATCCGCCTATATCCAATGAAGAGCGATAGGTCTGAAAACTACCGATGGCGAAGTTAACCCCAGCATGTTTATTCGCCATGGGCTTTTTCGTGACCAAGTTGATGGTTCCTCCAGGCGTAATATCGCCAAACAGCGATGCTCCCGGCCCTTTTAACACCTCAATGCTCTCTAGGTTGACCGTTAGTGGTGTTCGCCAAAAGCTGGTTCCATAGCCATAGCCGCTACGCATACCATTCACTAAACGAAGTCCCGTTCCATAGCCGCTATTGAAACCGCGTATCGTCACATCATCATAAGCCGACGCTTGGTTTACACCGGCGAGATCCGGCACCATATCCGTCACGGCAAAAGCCTGCTTATCTTCCATAAATTCCCTGCTCACCATGGATACGGATTGCGGCAGATCTTTTAGCGAACCCGAAAACTTACCGCCCAATTCCACGTTGTTGATGAGGTAGGAATTATTCCTTCGGCCCGTCACCAGCACCTCTTCCATGGTATGGCTGGAGGAACGCATACGGATAGTAAAACGTGGTTTAGTTTGCAGATCACTTTCGGTCAACGTATACTTAAGGCTGTGAAAACCTACGCCGCTCAGTATTAGCTCGACAGGAAGAAATGCCTGATCGGGCAGCATAAACCTACCCTGCGCATCGGTATAGAGCGACAACGTCGGATAACCCTGAAGCGATACCGTTATACCGAACAGATCGCTACCTTGCTCATCGGCTATATGCACCACCCGTTTAGTGGAAATCTGCTGCCCACGTGCAGCTGTGCCCAGCAACAGCAAGCATGCTAGGATCGACCTATAAGAAAGTGATTTCAAACAACAAAAAACAAGTTTAACCATGGCTCTATTGCGCTAACGTCATATGTACGGTTTCAAATTCGGCATGTTTTTTTTCAGCAAGCACACAAAAGCCACAATGTTCCCAAAAATCAACGGCGCCCGGCAAAAAGGGGTGCGTATGCAAATAATACGTTTGGATAGCGCGCTCTTCTGCCAGCTGCATCAACCTGTCAAAAAGCGTAGCGGCTAAACCGATACGCCGGTAAGCAGGCTCCACATATAGACGAACAATTTCCACTGTGCCGGCCTGCGGCACGGCAAGAAAAGGAAAGCGTCCATCATACCGCAGCATCCCTATCGCGGCAACAATGCGTTGTTGCGTATCTCTTGCCGTTAAAAAAACACCCACTTCATCATTGATATAGGTCGCTTCAAATTCCAGCAAGTCTGCAGGCAAACGATCCTTATCCAAGTTGGGGAAAAGCTCTTCACGCGTCTTCCGCACGAAGGCTACAACTTCATCCACTTGTGGAAGCCCCACCGCAGTTATTTGTATATCTTTCATCATCTTGCTAGCCTTGATTTTGGGACCATAATCGGCTTATCATTGACCAATGCTCGGTATAGCTTCACGGCGTAAGCTTGCTCTAGCTCCCGATGCACCGCTTCAGGAGAAGCATCGCTGAGATCGGTCAACTTGCCTGCGTCCATCACATAGAAGCAGTCGCCATATTGAAAGGCCAAATTGGGGTCGTGCATAATACACACCACCGTTTTGCCAGCTTCCACCATCTCTTTCAGGTGATCCAACAAAGCTATTTGGTAATGCAGATCCAAATGATTGGTAGGCTCATCCAGCAGGATGATATCGGGATCTTGCACGAGTACCCGGCACAGCAACACGAGCTGTCTTTCCCCTCCTGATAAGGCAGTATAAGGTTTATCGCTGTAGCGCAACAGATCAAAGCGTCCCAAAATTTCTTTCACCCGCAAACGATCTATTTTTGAGGGTGCAAACCTAGAGAATGCTGCTCGACCGGTGAGCACCACATCGAATACACTAAAAGGAAAAGTGGTTTGGTGAAACTGATTCATAAAACCAATACGCAAGGTCCCATGCTTCCCTCTTTTCATCGTGCGCCGATCAATACTGTTGATGGTTATCTCTCCTTCGTAATCCAGCTGTATACCGGTTAAAATATTAAAAAGCGTCGATTTACCACTGCCGTTGCGCCCTAACACCATCGCCATTTTCCCTTGCGGAAAGACGCAACATAGGTCGTCCAAAATCGTACGCTTCCCATACGTAAAACAAACGTGTTTCATCTCGATTGCCTGCATCATCCGTTCCAATTGATGGCGTTTTTACGCATTAAGTAAATAAAAATGGGGGTTCCCAACATCATCGTAAACACCCCTACGGGAATCTCAAAAGGCAGCAGCGTCCGCGAAAAATCGTCGATCAGCAATAAAAAGGTTCCTCCTATACTCATGTTGGCCCAAACCCCAAGGCTATTGCTGGGGCCGAAGAGCATGCGACTGATATGGGGAACAATCAAACCGAAGAGACTGATCATGCCTACCGCTGCCACAGCCGATGCTGTGATCATGGTAGCCGCCCCTATCATCAAAAGCTTGATGAGCTTCGGATTTACGCCTACCGCCATCGCCTCTTCCTCGCCCAAGGAAAGAAGGTTTAATTTCCAACGGAAGGCTACGACGATACTTAATCCAATAACTATCGGCAGCACTGCTTCCTGTACCTTTGTCCACGAAGCCGTGTGCAGATTTCCCATTGTCCATTGCACAATAGCCTGCAATTTGTAGGGATCGCTAAGGTATTGCAATACCGTTAGGAAAGCAGTGAAAACGCCCGAGATAATCATGCCGGCAAGTACCATGGTCACTAAAGATGCACGTGCTCCCGTGCGGGAGACAAAATAGGTAATCAATACTGCAACCACCCCAAATATAAAAGCAGAAAGGTTAAGTGGTATCAGCGATACCAGCATGGACAAGGCTGCACCAAATGCCGCACCCGACGAGATACCCAAGGAAAACGGATCAACAATGGGATTGCGGAACACCGCTTGCAGCACGCCGCCTGCTACGGCAAGGGCGGCACCGACCATAAACGTCAATACAATCCGCGGCAGGCGGATCTGCCATAAGATCGTTTCCATATTGCTATCCAACAACAACAGCTCTTCACCTGCATAGGGAACAAATGCTGCATAGATATACTGGAATAAACTCGACATACCCAAAAAGCCCGTATTCCCTAAAGCTAGGGAAAAGAGCAGTACAACAATAGGCAAAACAACCAATAAAACTATCCTCCACTGCATCATCTGTTGCTAGGTGTTAGTCGGCCGCCATATAAAAAATCAAGTACTGCCTGTTGTTCTCTTTGGAAGGCCTCAATCGTATACAGCGGATAGCACCACTGTTTCAATTGTTTGGCAAAAAGCAGAAATTTCACCGTATGTGGGTCGTAATAGAACGTCGGATCGGCTTTAAAAACCTGCCTCTTCCGAACAGCGTTCAAGGAGGCCAGCTCTTTAAGTCCATATACGTCCGACAGTTCAGAGTTCCACAGCACCACAATATCCGGATTCCATTTATATAATGATTCTGCACTGACGCTAGGCGCATCCAGCTTTAGCGGACAAGCATTTTCTGCACCGGCAACATCCATCGCCAAATCAATTAAAGAGCCCTTGCCGGAGGTAGAGAACACCCGACCTTTGGACCATGCATAGTAAATTTTCTTTGTCTTACCCATTTTTACCGCCATCATCTCCTGCACCGCTGTCTCGACATAATCCACAATCTCTTGCGCACGCTGTTCCTTGCCGAGCAAACGACCAACCCCAATAAGCTCTGTATAAATATGTTCCTTATCCATACTGGAAACCACGTAGACCGGAATTCCTAAATTTTCCAATTGCAAAACAGTTTCCTTGTCATGTTCGTATACGATGGCCAAGTCAGCGTCTAAGCTCACGATGCTTTCTACGTTACTTGATCGCCCGCCAAAAGTCGGCGTGGCAATTGACCTGTCCGCTATACGCGGATCCAGCGTCGACAGAAAATCGAAGGTTGAAGCGTTCTGATAAATTTGTTGCGGAATACCGACTAGTGCTTCCTCTGCCCCTAACATGTAAAACTGGTCGACAAAAGGCTCAAACAAAACCACCACGCGCTTAGCTTGGCTTTTTAAGGTTATCGTTTTCCCCCTTTTATCCACCGCAACGATATCTCCTGTCACAGTAGTGGTGGTCTTTTGGTTTGTACAGCTACTAATCATCGCCACCAAAAAGATCACAGCCATGATAAAAATCAAACACAAAAAAATCTTTATTAATTCTCCTATCTTCATGGCAAAAGCACAATTAACTAAACTCACTTAAGGCCCGTTGGGGCAAAAGCTTCAATGATTGTAAACATACCTTACCGGCATACTTATGTACAAGGGCAGCGTACAGCCGTCCATCGTAGGCTACAGCCATCCCGTTTTCTTCCATGACGAAAAGTGGCAGATGCCTATTTCCCACGTCATAACAAAATTCGCCCACCATCGCCACATCGTCCGTAGTTAATACGATACAATCACAGGGTTTTATACCGATACGTATCCGGCGTTCTTCATCCTGATAAATAATCTGTCCATCCCGTAGATAAGGCTGATGCGTACGCTTCAGCTGCACGGGGGAACCCGCGTCCGTGCAACGTTCCAACAGGCGCTTGTGCACCTCAAACCATTCCACAAAAAACTGCTCCTCGCGCGGATTTCCTACAGACGCTATAAGATCGTGATCTGACAAGTCAAGCATACAATCCCGCTATTACGACCTGGTAGCCGCAAACTTCTTCGCCTTTACTTTCTCTAGAAGCCAATTGCACCAATTATCCATCCCGTCTCCCTTTAGGCTGCTCAAGGAAATCACCTCCAGCTTTGGATTGACTTCCCGCGCATCGGTCGTTACGGCATCCACGGAAAATGGTACATAAGGCAACAGATCGGCTTTCGACACCAACATCAATTCGCTCGTTAAAAACATACGCGGATACTTCTTCGGCTTGTCGTCGCCTTCGGTAGCAGCCAACAGCGTGACGCGATAGTCTTCGCCGAGGTCAAATGCTGCCGGACATACCAAATTGCCTACATTTTCAATAAAAAGCAGATCCACGTTGTCTAGATTAATATGGTCCAATGCTTGCAAGATCATCTGTGCTTCGATATGGCACATACCACCTGTCACGATCTGCAAGGCATTGATACCCACATCACGCATACGCACCGCATCACGTTCCGTTTCTGGATCGCCCACCAATACAGCGATGTTCAAATCGCTCCCCAAACGCTTTCCCGTTTCTTGCATTAAGGTGGTTTTCCCACTGCCCGGCGATGAACAGATATTGATGACACAGATATCTTTAAGTCGCTCGCGGATGGCTTTCGCCACAAAATCGTTGGCTTTCAACAAATTTAAACTGGTGTTTTCGCATTGCACAGAGCCTACCGGCATCTGGTTGCTTTTAGGCGTTGTTGTATTGTTCATGTTCTTTCGTTTTAAATGTTACTTGCGTTATACGCAGCTCTTCTCCCTGTAATACCTGTTCAGACGCTTTTCCACATGCGCATACAAAGCGATGAAAAATCACTTCGAACGATTGCTTGCACGTGTCACAGAAGGCCAATATGGGCAGCACTTTCACCTCTAGCTCCGTATTTTGAAACTGCCCATGATCTAAAACATAGGCTTCAAAAGCATTTTGGATTAAAATAGGCTGTATATTGCTCAACAGCCCGGCTTCGAGCTGTACCTTCACAATATCGTTGAAGCGTGTAGGGTACTCCTCTTGAAGGAGGTCAAACATCTCTTGTACTATTCCTGTTTCGTGCATACTATCACTATTTGATCCGTTTAAGCGGCTGGTTGCTTCTTAATCTTAGCCTTCCGTGCTACCTCCCTTTTGCTTTTTTTCGCTTTTTCAACCTGCAGCAAGGGTTGCTCTACTTCGACCACTGGCGCAGCCTCTGCCAATAAAGCTTGCTCGTGCCGGGTAAATTCCCAACACATCTGCCCCAACATATTCAAGAAACTGTACAGCAGTTCGCCGTCGTTTCCCAAAGCACGAAGCAAAAGCGTATCATCCGCGGCATAAGTAAATCCAAAGGCGATATCCTCATACTCACCAGCCAATATTTCATCCCACTCCGCCTTCATCTTCTTTGCCCAAGGGCTCGCGTAGATAAAGGTGGCCTGATGCGTGTAAGATTCAAAAAATAAGAGCTCCTGCACAGGCTGTTCCTTTGGCATCAGGCATTGATTGTCCGTCAGTACCAAGCGCCCGTCACGAAAAATCTGCGTTTTACTGTGCACCTTCTGAAAAAGAAAGGCCTCCTGCATATATATTCGCCCAGCGCTGATAATATCGCCCCAGATAAGCGTAGCATTAGCCGCCATATCAATGCGATTGGATGCATGAAAAATAGCATCCTTAAAAGGCGTAACGGGATGCGGCACATAGTGCAGCATACTTCCATCCAACAGCTTCATATGGCTATGCTGGTAGGCCCCGTTTTGCATGGGATGCAGCTTATTAAACGACTGTGTGAAAAGCTTCAACTCCGCTTGTTCTTTCACGTGCACATCAATGGTCAGTACGTCGCCATCCATAATTCCCGGAGAGGCACTCATGATAATCATTTCCAGATGCGCCTGCGCACGCGGTGCACCATAATGGGTCAGCTTATAGGGCGCATTGTGGAAGCTCTCCTTTAAGACCGTGTAAGTCCCCTCTCGCTCTGCGTTGATTTTGATCGTACTTTCCATGCCGATTTAGTTTTCTAATAACGCATATTTCTTTATCCAGCTCTTTACCTCTTCCAGTCCTTCGAGCGTCATCAGGTTCGTGAAAATGAAAGGGCGATCGCCACGCATACGTTTGGCATCACTTTCCATTACCGAAAGGTCGGCCTTTACATAGGGTGCCAAATCAATCTTGTTGATTAACAAGAGGTCAGAACGCGTGATGCCAGGACCACCTTTACGAGGGATCTTCTCGCCCTCGGCGACGTCAATGACGAAAATGGTCACATCCGCCAAATCGGGACTAAATGTAGCGGTGAGGTTATCACCCCCACTTTCCACAAAGACGAGCTCGGTATCAGGAAAGCGCTGCACAAGTTCTTCTACGGCTTCAATATTCATCGACGCATCTTCGCGTATTGCCGTGTGAGGGCATCCACCCGTTTCCACGCCGGCTATACGCTCGGCAGGAAGTGTCGAATTTTTCTGCAGGAATTGTGCATCTTCCCGCGTATAAATATCATTGGTTACTACGCAAATGCTATAGTCGTCGGCCATTTGGCGAGTCAACCGTTCTATAAGCGCTGTCTTTCCAGACCCTACTGGTCCAGCGACACCTATCTTAACATATGTTCTGTCCATACTTAATTTTATGAAATGTAAATCCGTGTATATAGTTTTTCATGCTGCATGCAGCGTAGGTCTTGGGCAATACAACAGTTACCCAGCAAAGCGTCGTCCATGGATTGCTGTTTTTCGACCAATTCCTTGATGAGCCCCTGCAACTGAAAGAGTATCTTTTGACCTTCCGTTTGGCTGATGGGAACCAGCTTGGCACAGTTGGTCACTATTCCGTTTAATGTATTGTAATAAAAAGCACTCAAGGCGTCTTCGTAAGTAATTTTCTGAGATTGCGCATAAAGCGCAAACGCTAGTGCATAATGTCCGCCGGCCTCTCCGCTTTTGATTGCCTCTAGATACCCTTTACAACGTTTCACCGAACCAAAGCTCTCCACCAGTTTTAAAAAACGTAAAGCCAGTTTACGGCTTGCATCCCTTATTTCGAAGGGTGACTTGAGCGAAGAGACTAAGCTATCCAATTCGCCAAGCTTGCGGCTACTGAAGCGTCCTTCGCACAGTGTCCATGCCCTCTGAAAGAAAGCTGCGTCGTTGTAGAAAACACTATGCCGCAACATGGTTTCTGCATAGGTACGCGCCGAGGCGACATCATGCACAATACGCTTGTGGATATAGGTCTCCAGTCCGTAGGAGTGTGTAAAGCTTCCTATAGGGAAGACAGAATCATTAATCTGCAACAGGGTCAACAAAGGATTCATGTATCGTTTTTGCTAAGGTGATCTTAAATTTAGTCTTGCGCGTCCATGCGTGGATTTTCAAGGTTTTCGTTTGCTCCAATATTCGATCTTCCACGCTGCTGTCGATGCCTCGTTTGGCAAACAATCGGCGTAAAGGCTCTTCATAGGCCAGCAGCACCTCCTTGCTCGAACGGATAGCGATAGGCAGGTGTCTGTTGCCAATCTCCGCACAGACACGTGCCATCTCCAAGCTATCTTTTGGATAAACTACCAAGCATGGGCAGGGCAATATGTCTACAACGATGCAACAGCGGGCATCTACAAAGAGTACATCGCCATTTTGCAAGGGCGTACCGTAGAGATTTCGAAAACCCAGTTCTTGTCCCCCTTTCGTAAACTTCCGAAGGATTCCCTTATCCAGTTCGTGCCATTCCAACGGTAGCCGGTCTATCAACAAGCCTTCGAAGGCGCCTGCCGCATCATGGATATTGCCTGCTATGCTTCGTGATTGGATCATTAAAACAAGAAATAGCGTTGTGCCATCGGCAGTTCGGCAAGCGGCTCGCAGCGTGCCAGGACGCCGTCCACTGTCACATCGTAAGTTTCTGGATCCACCACAATATTTGGTGTAGCATCGTTATGCACCATATCTTTCTTCATTACCGTACGACAACCGACCACCGGTAGACTTTTGCGGGCAAGTTTAAGCGAGTCGATGGTTCCATTATCAATAGAGATCTTCGACACAAAGTTGAAGCAGATATTGGTCATGGCTTTACCAAAGTTTCCAAACATCTGTCTATAAATAATAGGTTGAGGTGTAGGAATAGACGCATTGGCATCGCCCATTTTGGAACCCAATATCATCCCGCCTTTAATGATCATCTCGGGCTTCACACCAAACATTTCCGGTTTCCATAATACGAGATCAGCATATTTACCAGCCTCGATAGATCCTACATAAGTATCAATACCATGTGCTTTGGCAGGGTTGATCGTGAATTTTGAGACATAGCGTTTCACGCGGAAATTATCGTGACCAGTACCCTGATCACTTTCCAATGCACCACGCTGCACTTTCATCTTGTGTGCGGTCTGGAATGTACGGGAAATAACTTCACCCACACGTCCCATGGCTTGGCTATCGGAACTCATAATCGAGAATACGCCCATATCCTGCAGGATATCTTCCGCAGCGATAGTTTGCGGACGAATGCGGGAATCCGCAAAGGCAACGTCTTCCTTGACATTTTTGTCCAAGTGATGGCATACCATCAACATATCCAAATGCTCTTCTGCCGTGTTGACGGTAAAAGGCTTCGTTGGGTTGGTCGATGCCGGCAAAATATTGGGATACATCGAAATCTTAATAATGTCCGGTGCGTGACCGCCACCGGCGCCTTCGGTATGGAAGGTATGGATCACCCGACCATTGATCGCCGCGACAGTATCCTCCAAAAATCCTGCTTCATTCAGTGTATCAGTATGTATAGCAACCTGCACATCGTATTTATCTGCAACCTTCAAAGCCGCATCGATGGTTGCTGGCGTAGCACCCCAATCTTCATGGATCTTCACTCCTAGCGCACCTGCTTCAATCTGCTCCTCAATAGGTGCCGTAGTGGAAACATTACCTTTTCCGAAAAAGCCAACATTAATTGGTAAGCTCTCAAATGCTTCCAGCATCTTGTGGATAAACCATTTACCAGAAGTCACTGTGGTTGCATTCGTACCGTCAGCTGGTCCTGTACCGCCACCAATAAACGTAGTTACCCCACTGTACAATGCTGTTTCTACTTGGGTAGGGCTAATAAAGTGGATATGCGTATCAATACCGCCGGCAGTCATGATCAAACCTGCACCACCATGTACTTCCGTAGACGGCCCGATAATCATGCCTTTTGTAACGCCGTCCTGTACATCGGGGTTACCTGCCTTGCCGACACCCACAATTTTACCATCTTTAATGCCCACATCGGCTTTCACAATACCCCAGTGGTCAATGATGATGACGTTATTGATACAAAAATCTAGCACATCTTCATCGCGTAAGGCACGTGCCGATTGGCCCATACCATCACGAATGGTTTTGCCCCCACCGAACTTATTTTCTTCGCCATATACCGCATAGTCTTTTTCAATCTCAATCAAAAGCTCGGTATCGGCCAAACGTACACGGTCACCGGTTGTTGGCCCAAAGAGCGACGCGTACTTATCCCTAGGGATGTACAGATTGCCGTCTTCATACCGGATGGACGATTTATCAAGTCCTAATTTTTCGAGACCCAAAGCGTTTAACTTTGTTGTCGCCACACTCGCCGAAGCAAGGCCCACGATCTTGATCCAGTCTCTTCTATTCCATTCACCCATGTTTATGCTGGTTAATTTTATGTAGATGATTTATAGTTCTGTTTTTTCATTTTGGACATTGCCGCCGACTTCACCTTTTCTTTGGTGTAATTGCCGTTGGTAAGTCCATTAAAGCCGTGGATCTCTTTTGCACCACCAATCTCCACCAAGACCACGTCTTTCTTTTCTCCCGGCTCAAAGCGCACGGCCGTACTTGCCGGAATATTGAGACGCATGCCAAAGGTTTGCTCCCGATCAAATTCCAAAGCCTTGTTTACTTCGAAAAAGTGATAGTGTGATCCCACCTGTATCGGTCTATCGCCCGTGTTGGCCACGGAAACTGTCGCTGTTTTATAGCCCGCATTGGCTTGAATATCGTCTGCTTTCAAAAAGTATTCTCCAGGTACCATAGTCTATTTTTTTGTGTTAACGAATCGGGTTATGAACGGTTACCAATTTTGTTCCGTCCGGAAAGGTCACTTCAATTTGTACGTCGTGAATCATCTCGGGTACGCCTTCCATTACCTGCCTTCTCTTGAGTAGCTTAGTACCCCACTCCATAAGCTCGGCAACAGTTTTACCATCTCTAGCCTTCTCCATCAGCTCGGCGCTGATATAGGCTATACTCTCCGGGTAATTGAGTTTCAATCCCCTTTTTAATCGCTTTGCCGCTAGTTCTCCCGCTAGATGCAACATAAGTTTTTCAGTTTCTCTTGGTGTTAAATGCATGCTGTTTGTCTATAAAATAAAACCCTGATATCCATTCGCTATCAATAAACCGGAATGGTAAAGTAACCGCCCAGTGCCAGCCTATTAAATTGTGTCTTAGCCAAGTTGGTCTTATCGGCAAAGGATACGCTGTTACCGATATAACCTAAATAAAATCGGAAATCTTGCTTCTTAAAGGGCTTGTGCTGCAAGGCGGCGAAGTAGGTATAGTTCGTTCGGAAATGATCACCCAATTGCTCATCGTCCCGGCTACCTGCCGTTTCTATCGCACCTTTTAGAGCTACTTCCCACTTATTGGTCAAAAACTGATCGTAACGCAGCACCGCCGATTTATAATTGACATTTTTAGCCAATTGCCTATCCTCGCCTGTATATGCATAGAAGTCGTTGATGGTCCGTGAAGCAATAAGTGCATGATCGGTTCCCATATGTGTATATTGCAGGTCGAGGTAAATCATTTGCTTATCGGTTTTAAATTTATTGGCGAATGACAGCGCCTGCGTAGGCTTTCCTGTTGCAAACTGCGCCAGGTTATACGACCATTTCGTTTGGAACCTACGATCCGCAAAAGCACCCGTCCAAGTAAAGTAACCGCCGATTGGCGCCTTCGAGCGTTGCAGATCGCCCTGCGCAAAACCATTGCTTGTCAAGTAATTATCGAAGGTATTATTAACCGTATTATAAAGTTGTAGATGAAAGCTATGGTTGGTATTTATTTGGTAAGAAAGCTTTCCACCGACCACAAAAAGATTTAAAATGCGATCGACATAGTCGGTAAATAAAAATTCATAGATGGGATTGTTTTCAAATTCATAGGAGCCTACCATCGCGCTTTGCTTTCCGAGACTGATCGCCCAGTTTCTCTTTGCCCCAAACTTGTAGTCTATCTGCGCAAAGTCCAACGCTTGCGACGCATTATCAAGTCCGGTTTGCGCAAAAGATCTATTTAAGCGGAACCGAATTTTATAGGATAACCGGTCATTGTATTCGCCATGGAACAGAACACGCACCTCTTCCATGTTAAAACGTGTCAACGCATCCGCTGTTCCTAAATTGTCTGCATCAAGGGCCGAGCGGAGTAGTAAATCAAATTTGAATAACTGGGCGCGATCGGGCTCATTGTTAGGCACCGAATCGGTGCTTACCGAATGTTTGCTATTGAAAAGCGATGATCGGTTCTCTTGCGCAACAATTGGAGCGAGTGCATATGCACTAAAAAATACAAGTAGGATGTGTTTCATAAAGTAACGTGAAATACCTTTTTAACAAGTATATCACGCCCCTTTTAGAAACTTATAAGAATAACATTAGAATAATCTTAGAAGGATTTATGTCGTGGTAAAATGACACGCACGTGGGTGCCTTCGCCCTCCTTGGATCGAAGCAACAAATCACCTTCATGTAGATCAATAATATTTTTTGCCAAGAGCAAGCCCAACCCTGTCCCGTGGATGTCGCGCACATTAGACGCCCGATAGAACGAATCGTAAACGAACTTTTGTTCCTGATCGGGTATACCTATCCCTTTATCGTCAATATCGATGACAACAACATCTTTTAGCGAACGAAGAGAGATGACAACATCCGCATCCTTACCGTATTTACAAGCATTGGATACAATATTGCTTAAGGCAATAAAGAGTAGGTCAGCATTGCCAAAAACCTCCAACAAGGTGCTGTCTTGCGGCATCGACTCAACATCAAGATGGATCGACTGATGGTCAATTGCCTTTCGCTCAGAACCGATCACTTTAAAAAGCACCTCATCGACACGCAGCAGGTGGTAATCTTTTTTGCTGTCGTCTAGACCCGAACGTGCGATCATTAATAAGTTGTTGATCATCGTAATAATACGATCTGTCTCCGTAACAATATTTCGTAACGACAAAGACGATTCGGCACCGAGTGAGGGATCTTTCAAGCTAAGCTCAGCCTCACCCCGAATAATGGTTAACGGGGTCCTAAAGGAATGTGAGGCATTCGCGATAAAACTTTTTTGTGACTTGACCGATATCTCCAATCGACCAATCATATCGTTGAAACTATCAATTAAAAGCGTTACCTCATCTTTCACGTTGTTATCCTTCTCCAAGCGCAAACTCAAGTTGGATATATTAATCTTATCAATACCCTCATTGATTACCGCGATGGGCCGAATAATATGTTTCGCAAACAGGTAGGATATCAACGCTACGATCACGGCACAAAATAAGCCGGCATTGACCAATGTACGGTCTAGGCTTACTTGCTCTCCAAGCCCGTAGTCATCGCGTCCAGAGGAAACCACAATTAAGTCTTTTCCATATTGCGGATCTTTAAAGTAAAGCGCCAAATAGGCGGTGTCTTGGTGCATGTACTGCGCCTTTCCGGTTGCTATTGCCTTTTGGTAGAAATCTGCGGGAAGGGGAAGATTAGGTTTCAATGGGACGTCCCGTTCTCCGCGCTTGATCCGGATAATGTAATCTTTACCAGCAGAGAGCTGCCTCAGATAGGTACGCATAATCTCATAATAGATTTCATTGATATGCTCCTCTTCCTCGATGATGTGTTTTCCCACGATCTGCGCGTTTTCCTCCAGTCGATGAAAAAATTTTGTTCGTAGGCTATCCCACGTGAAATAAGAAATATAGATGGCAAAACCCACAATCAGCGCCCAGCAGATGAGGTTAAAAAGGAGAATGATCTTAGTTTTTAACTTCATCGACTTCCTTTAAAACATACCCCATACCCACTACAGTGTGCAAAAGCTTTTTATTGTAACCCTTATCGATCTTGTTACGCAAGTAATTGATATAAACATCCACGACATTGGTGCTCAAATTGAAATCCATCCCCCAAACACTTTCCAGAATATCGACACGAGACACCACCTTTCGCTGATTCTTCATCAAATATTCCAGCAAACGAAACTCCGTAGCGGTAAGATTAATCTCGTTGTCCTTGCGCCGCGCAATCTTACTGTCATAGTCCAAAGTCAACTCGGAAAAACTGAGGTTAATACTGGCTTCGTTTTTTTCAACAGCAACAACTTTACGTGAAAAACGACTTACCCGGGCTTTAAGCTCCTCCATATTGAAGGGTTTCGTGAGATAGTCATCAGCATCGTTCTTAAATCCGTCTACAATATCCTCCGGTTGGTCCAGTGCAGAGAGAATAAGGATAGCTACCTGTTTATTGGCCAACCTGATATTTCGACATACTTTCAAGCCGTCCATTCCTGGAAGCATAATATCTAAAATAATCAGATCATAAGCGCCCGCCATGGCCATCTCCAAACCCGTAAGTCCGTTCAATGCAACCGAAATATTAAAGTCCAAGTCGGATAAACCGCGTCGGATAAGTGATACCACAGCACTATCATCTTCTATTAATAATATCTCCAAAATGTTCTAAATTAGGTGCAATACATACGTTTATGAAGAGGCGCATTATCTTCACTAAAAAGAGCGCTACGCTTCAATGATACGATTAATCGGGAATTAATACCGAATAAAAGCATCTATTTTGACAAAAATGTGTACATCAACGTGCAAAACGGCGTCGCACACCATCGGCGAATATGCGCCATTTATGGATCTTGAACAGTTATCAACAAAGATTTTATAGAAAAGTACTGTTCAAATGCTACGTAACATTTGTTCATCAGATTAAAAATATAAACCAGCTTGCTCATGCGACACATTGGCTTATGTATACGGATGTTTGTCGAATAGGAAAGATAAACTGTCCTAATCAACTCCTTTCATACCGTATGTATGTGATCTGCCATATTTACCATACGAGTAATCAACTTGCTCATATGGCGAATCAAAATTATTGTAAAATAATCCATACTTTACATACGATAAAACAAAAATACCTTTCCCCAAAACAAACTTAACCTCGTATAAGTTGAAATACTATTTCTACAAACGAATGCTACGTAGCATTCGACTGTCCTGCGCAATGTGCAATTCATCCTATACATCCGGTAAGTTGCAGTTACCTGTCTACACATTGCCGTATCTGTACGAAGCATTGTCTTATCCTATCGAAACATTCCCGTGAACCTCTTACATACCACATTAATAGTAGGATACTTTGTCTTAGGACTCGGCTATTCTAAAATTACCCTTCGCCGATTTGTTTTTCTTTACTGCTCTCTCCTTTTTCGTGCGCACCCCATGAAAACTCTCCAAGGTCAATCCGCGCAGCGATCAACCAAGATCAATCGCCAGTAGCCTTAGCATTACTCTAGGAAAAAAGATCACAAAAACGACCGCACAAATTTACCTATGGTTAAATATTGTGTATATTTATAGGATATAAGCGATTGTGAGTGAAGGTATACCAAGTAAACTAATTGATGAGAGCACATGAAATACATACGTGTTAAAGCCAACTTTTTTCGCTATCCCGACGATAAATTGGTTGTCAGGGCAGCGCATATTATCACCTGTTTGAAAGAATCGGATGATATTTTTACATCGCCGGATCCTCCACTTGAACGACTCGAAGAGGCCTACAACGATTACTATCAAAAAGTAGTCGAAGCACAAGACAAAGATCGCGAAAAAGCGGCAATCAAACGCGAGAGTAAACGGCGGCTTGCGGACCTCCTCCAGAAATTGGCTTTTTATATCAACATGGTGGCGGACGGGCAGCTTTCCCTATTACACCATTCTGGATTTCCCGTCTTAGCCAAAAAGCAGACGGGTAAATTGCCGGATCGCCCCATGGCAGCATATGTCAAAGACGGCCGCAAAAGTGGCGAGGTGGCATTTGGATTCACGCCCGTAGGGCGGGATATGTACTATGAATACCGTTTTGCGAAATTAAGCCTGCGCGGAAAGGCAATCTGGGGAGAAGTGGCCGTCACGACGCGCTCCTTCAAGAATTACCACGATGGCCTTCAGCCTGGGCAATGGCTCTATTTTAAGGTGCGTGCACGGAATAAGAACGGCTGCAGTGCATGGACGACCCCGATCAAATGGTTGGTACGGTAAATGCCGATATTCCGCCTAGCGACCTAGCGTCACGTTATAAATACGGATCATGGCAGCAAGATCCTCCTGCTCAACGAAATGTGTGGGTGTGAAATGGCCCATGGTCACCCGTTCACCATTCTCATCCCTCACGATGGCAAGACTACAGTGTTCATCATCCTCATGGAAAATCGCTATTCCACAAATTTGCTCGCCATCGTAGCTCACGTAATATGATGCGCGCCGACTGTCGCTAAGCTTTCTCAATGCTAAAATTGGATTTCCTATTTTCTGTAATTTGGTTATTCTCATGCAATATAAATATATCGCGACAAAAGTCTAAAAAATACAGCAATTAAAAAGCTTTTAAAGGAAAGTTACACAATCGTGTGCGTAATTTTTTGTAGTTTGTTTTCGACAATATTTCGACAGTTGATCTTGCCCTGCGTGCATGCCCTGTACAAAAACTGATTTACATGCAAGCGTAACAAAGGGAAAGCCCCCTCAAAAGTCATCACTCTTGAGGGAGCCTCTCCTGTTAAACCAGCAGATCAACTAACGTTTAATCTCTTGGCGCAGCTCTTCCTGCATCCGACGAGTGGTATTACCGATTACATAATCATACGACAGGAGAAAAACATTAAACCGTCTACCGAAAGACTCTTCTACTCGAAATACATTGGGATAGCGTTCATCTCCGTCCACCTGCGTTACCTGTATATTCTTGTAGGGCTTAATCGTGACCTTACCATCTGCCGCAACGTCTAGCGTAATCGATGTATTGGCGATATGATCCACACGTCCTTGAAAAGACTCGGTTCCAGCAATAACACGCACGCTATGTTGCGTGAGCGGATATAGCTGTTTGTTGCCCGCAGTAACCATAGCGTTGGCCAATCCCGTCATCGAGTAATACGAATCTTCGGCTGTTGAAGCATAGTCGTTCTTGATCAACACCTGATAGAGGATGGTATTTTTCTCTGGATTGATCTCCACGCCAGACATATCCGAGGCTTTTAAACCGATGAAGTAGGTGGAATCGGGCGATAGCCCATCCGGACGGATTTTAACCATGGTACGCCCTGTACGCTCGCCAGCAGCAATCTTGATCTGATAATCTGCGATTTCATACTTTTCGCGCGGAAGAACCCGCGCATAGAGGTTTTCATCCGCGTCGAAGAGCGACCAATTGTAACTATCCAACGGTTCTTGATCTTCTACCAATCCAATAACCATATCTTTTGTGGGCGCTTCGGTACCGCCAGCAGAAGCCGCGATATAGCCAATGACCTCCTCACCGGTTAAGGGAACGACCTCTTCAAAGGTGTTATGGTAATCGCTGCTGATCAACGCCACGACATTTTTGTACATTTCTTTTTCAAACACTTCATTGTCGTTGCAGGAGGCAAATAGTAGTGTCAAGACTGATAGTGTGCAATATATTTTTTTCATTTTTCTTCGTTATAGGTATGCTATCTAATAACCGGGATTCTGATCTAGCGAAGGCAGGCGTCGCATTTCTGCACGCGGTATCGGCATGAACACCAGCTTTTTGTTTACTTCGCGTGTTAAGAAAGAGGAGGTTCCCGGTATGACGCGCTGGTAATACGTTTCCTTCGTTGCACCATCCGGATTCATGCCTCGAATAGGCTCCCGCTCCGTTTCCTCATAGATGCCCCATCGGCGAACATCGTAGAAGCGCCTGTTTTCCCACAGAAATTCTACCATACGTTCCCGCTCTACCTGATCCTGCACCTCTGCGGCACTGCCCAGCTGGCTTGCTCGTAATCCTGGCAGGCCGGCACGATAGCGCACCTGGTTAAAGGCGTTTTTTATCTCTTCTTCATTACGGCTAAGCGTATATTGCTGCTCGCCCAGCTGTACCGAGTGGCTTCCCGTCAATTGGTTCAGCGCTTCGGCATAAGACAAAAGGATTTCCGCATAGCGGATAATGGAGTATGCCTTCTTGATATGGCGTGCCCCTGTTCCCTGCCAAGCATCCATCGGGTGATTGTACTTCTTGATAACATAGCCCGTGATCGGATAGTTTGGTGAAGAGGCCGTCACCCCACCACGTCCATCCGCATCTTGGTAGTAGTATTTCGCGGTGTGATTATTCAAGGTGGTACTAGAAAGTGCTTGCCATACCGCTTCATTGAAGCCTATCGATGCATAGAAACGCATTTCGCGGTTGGCATACATATTATAGATGCCCGAATTTAACGGGTAACCGGAGAAATTACGTGGCTGCGTGGTAAATCCTGTTTCTGAATAGTAACCATCAGCCGAGGCTTCCTCTTTGGTGCGTCCATCATCCATGAGGTAAGCGTCTACCACCTTTTGCGTCACACAAAAACGGCCCCATCCACCCAAGGATGGCGGAAAAGATCCCTTACTGATAAACTCATTGATATAGCCTGTTTCGCGGCCCCAAATCAACTCAGGATTGATGGCTGCAACAGCCTCACCGGTAAAAATATCCGAGTAGGACTTAAACGGATCGATGCCTGCAGCACCGTTTGGAAAGGCCGCATAAAAGTTAGGATCCGAGGTTACGCCCTGCGGCAATTCCGGTGTGTTATCGTCGGCATAGGCCGTATACAAGCGGTATTGTCCGAGATCCATCACCCGTTTAGCCGCCGCCGCCGCTACTGCCCAACGACTCTCGTCATATTGCTGCGACACATAGTGCGCATCGTCCGTAGAACGCTTCCAATTGCCAAAGTAGGAACTCGCCACCGAACCACCATTAAAGAGAGGGCTGGCATGTATCAAACGCAAACGGGCGATCAAAGCAAAAGCCGCGCCACGCGTTGGGCGTCCAAAATCCAAGATCGAAACTTCGCGGGGCAACAGTTGGCCAGCTTTCTCGAACTCGCCGCAGGTATACTCCATCGCTTCATCATAGGTCGCACGGGCGCGATCGTAATATTCGATAGGCTCGTTGGTGTTCACCACCTCATCGCCCAACAAAATTGGAGGACCATAGTCGACCAAGATATTGTAGTAGGCAAAGGCGCGGATAAAACGCGTGTAGCCCTCGATACGCAAGCGATCGGCATTGGTTAAATCCTTTGGGCGATCGAGGTTCTGCAAGATACTGTTACACTTGCGGATAATTTTGTAGTAATTACCCCATTGGTTGAGGTTAGGGTTGCTGTCGCCGAAGAAATCAGGCGTAATACGTCCCGTAGCAAAATCCATCCCATAGTAGACATTGCTCGATCCGCCACCGGTAAGGCCGTTAAAGCCTTCATCCGTAGCCATAGGCCCTGGCGTATAGCCAAAGCGGACCGTTTGGGATTCGTCGGGAAACATCGCTGCGGCACCCCACATATAAGCCTCCATGTAGCGGGCATTGGTAAATACCGAATCGATATTGAACTCGTCGTCGAAGTAATCGTCGATGGCGAGGTAATCTTTACACGAAGTAGCCAATAGCAATACATAGACTGCGCATACTACTTTTGTTATTTTCGTTAGGATTGACATGTTCATTCTTTGTAACATCAAGATTAAAAGTTAACGTATACCTGCAAGGAGTAGGTAGATGGAATAGGATATTTACGGCCATTCCAAGCGGCCTGTTCAGGATCAAAAATCTTCACATTATCCCAGACATAAAGGTTGTTGCCCACAAACTGAAGGTCCATAGACGAAACCCCTACCCGACGCAGAAACGAAGGGTTCACCCGGTAGTTTAACGTAATTTCCTGCAAACGTAGGTAGCGCGCGTCGCCCTGCCAGAAAGAAGACAGCTGGCTGTTATTCGCATTATTGCCGTACTGTAAGCGCGGAAAACGAGCATTTGGATTTTCGGCCAAGGCCGGATCGATGCCATTTGCAATGGCATAATCACGCGGAATCCAACGATTGTTCGGGTCAGCAGCCAAGGTCAGCACGTTTCCCATATTTCCCTCGTAAAACGGCATGTAGCCCATACCATTCACCACACTTTGACCATCAATGATGGTAGGCTGCCCTACGTAGAAGAAGGACGTTTTGCCGGTTCCTTTAAAAAGAACGCCGAGGGTAAGATTTTTGTAACGAAACTCTCCACCGATGCCATACATGGCTAAAGGGTAATTGCTATGCGTTAACGGCACCTTGTCCAACGCATCGATTACCCCATCTCCGTTCACGTCTTTATACTTAATATCACCGGGAAGCACCTCCCCAAAGCTTTGTTTCGGACTATATTTAATATCATCCTCGTCTTTAAACAATCCTAAAGCTTGGTAGCCACGAATAGAATTGTGGGGAAAGCCATTAAACTCGAGGTACGAATGTTCCAAATAGGCCTGCTCCCAGTTTTGCACCACATTCTTCGAGTAGGTAAAATTACCACGGATGGTAAAATCCATATCAGGATTGATCCTAGAAGAATAGCTGATGTTTCCATCGATACCGGAACTTTTCATTTTGCCGACATTGGCAAATGGATTGGAAACGACCCCTACATATTCCGGCACCTGCACCCGCTGTTGGAAGATTCCATTCCGTTGGTCTTTAAAGAAGTCGATCACAAAGTCAATTTTATTGTTAAATAACTTTCCTTCTATACCGACGTTCGATTTTATGGCACGCTCCCAAGCAAGGTTATCCGCGCCGATACGGGTTTCACTAATGGTTTCAATGCCGGGTACCCCCCATATACTTCCATTCCCCTCGTTAACCTTCGTCAGGTATGGAAAACGAATGTTCGATATACGGTCATTACCCACCGTACCATAAGAGGCTCTAATCTTAAAGTAATTTAACCAAGGCGCGGCCTCTTGCATAAATTCATAGCCGGTAGGCACCCAGCCCAGTGCGATGGAAGGAAAAAATCCATATTGCCGTCCCGGCTGGAAGTTTTCGGAGCCCGTATAACCAAAGTTGGCATCCAACAAATAGATATCTCGGTAACCATAGGTGAAGCGGCTGGACACCCCTTGGTAGCGGATCGGAATAGCAGCAAGGTTACTCGTTGCATCATCGGTATCCTTGGCGTCGCTCATATAGTAGTAAATAAGTGCCGAAGTGCGGTGATCTTCGTTGAACACCTTGTCGTAATTAAGCACCGATTCCAAATGATATTTGCGGTATTGGCGCGTAGACATATTGTAGGTAGCTTTTTGCTCCTGCACAGTTTCCTGCATGGTCAACGAACCATCATAACCTCTGGAAAGCGCGGTGTACAGAGCCGGCTGTACGCGGCGGCGCTCCTGAAAATAACTATGCAAATCATAAGCGCCCTGCACACGTAACTTTAATCCATCTAGAATTCCGGAAAGATCTTGGTTAAGGGCTAAGGTCGACTTTCCTTTGTACAACTCGTTGGATGCCCGCCCCGTATGGTTGATCATCACGTAGGGCGACGAGCGTTCGCCGATACCTAAACCGGGCAGTAAACCATTGGAATACTGCGTAGGAATGGTCAATGGTGTTAGACGCGTCTGCGCGCCCCAAATATAATCCGTATTGGCAATACCGGGTTGTTTAAGTGCCGAAAGGAAACCGTCAGATCCCAAGAACACCTTCGTGGTTTTCGTCAGGTTGATATCCAAGTTGATTCGGTAGTTATAGGTATTGAAGCCTACGTTGGAACTGTATACACTGTTTTTATCTACCTTATAAGCGGCAGTTTCACTTCGTCCACCCAAGCTTAAAAAGTAACGCGCAACCTCGGATCCACCACGTCCGCTGACGTAATAGCTTTGGCGCCAAAAGTTCTTGTTCAAGATCTCGTCTTGCCAGCTTACGTCGGGATACATATCGGGATCCAGTCCGTCGCGAATGATGCCCATCTCTGTTTGATCGTAAAGAGGCGTTTCACCACGCACAGCATGCGCTTCGTTAGCCAAAAGAGCATAATCATAAGCTCGTAAATACTTCGGCAAACGGTTCAAATGCGAAAGCGTAGCATTTGCACGTGCTGTAATCTGTATGCGGTCTACCTGTCCTCTCTTGGTAGTCACCATCACCACCCCATTGGCACCACGCACACCATATACGGCAGTGGCCGAGGCATCCTTTAGAATGGAAAAACTCTCGATATCAGCCGGATCAAGGGTATTCAGGTCCCCTTCCAATCCATCGATAAGCACCAAAGCACTATTGTTGGCGCCAAAGGTGCCTATACCACGTACCCAGAAATCGGCGATATTCTGCCCCGGCTCACCGCTGCTCTGCAGAGAGATCACACCGGCCGCGCGTCCACCGAGCAAGTTCGTAATGGATGGTGCTGGCGACTGTAAATCCTTGGCATCTACGGTGGTAATCGCTCCTACCGAGCTGATCTTACGCTGGGTATTATTCAAACCCACCACGATAACCTCGTCGATCGCTTCGCTATTTTCGGATAAGGTTATGGTTAGGTTACTTTCCGAAGCAATAGCCAAGTGCTCCACGGCTTGGTGTCCCACCAAGCTGAATACCACTTTATCGCCATAGATTGCCTTGATGTTGAATTTTCCCGTCACATCCGTGGATGTACCATTGGCTGGGCGATCCTTAATGTAAATAGAGGCATTGGGAATAGCCTTTCCCTGACCATCGACCACGCTACCTGCGATGACCAACTCTTTCACCTCCTGCGCGAATGCCGTCGTCAACGACAAGCAAAACGACAGGAAGCATATAATATGCATGATTTTCATTTTGTTTTTTAAAGCGCTATTACTCAATAACTAGTTTACGTATACGTGCATTATTCCAATCGGCGATGTAGATGTCTCCTTGCTCGTTGACAGCAACGCCCCAAGGTTGATTGAATTGAGACTCTACGGGTCCTCCGTCCTTGTATCCCGCCGTGCCGGGCTGGCCAGCGACAGTGGTTACGATGTTGTCTGCCGATACCATCCGAATACAATGGTTGCCATAATCCGCGACGAACATATTTCCATCGTTGTCAAATTTGATATCTTTCGGAAAGTTGAATAAGGCATCTTCTAGCGGGCCATCACGGAAGCCGCTACCACCGGGCGCATTCAGCCGCTTAAAGCCTCCTGTGCCATTCGGATCACGTAAGTCCAATACCGAGATCCCCTGTCTGAATTCCGTTGGCGTAGCGTTGGAATGTAAGGTCATATAGAGCAACCAAGGTTTCGCCGGATTAATGGCCTGCCCATACTGCGAACCGTAAGGTCCCTGATGCACAATGGTGGCCTCCAACGTCTCGGGGTTTATCTTCGCTACCTTGCCATCACGATACCGCGTATACAAGTAGCCATCATAGGGGCAGAAGGTCACAAAGTTTTTGTAGCGATCAGCATCGACGATAGAGTTCGCGTCGGCAGGCGTATACTTCACGTTACGCTGCCTCGGATACCAAGCCTCACGCGGATCGAAGGTAAACATCACCTCCTTCACCGATTCGTGCGCCGCCGTCAACATGCCCGTAGCACGATCTACGGTTAAACCATTAGCGTACAAGATACGTTCAGTGGTCGTCTTCGCTTCGATCAAGGGCGTTACGATATTTTGCTGCTCGTTGATCCTCGCGACACCAAAGGTGCCTCCATCGCGCCAAGACATAAACACGTTGCCTTCGGCATCCAGCTCCAGATACTTGCCGTACACTTGTGCTTCAGAAAGTGTGCCCGGCAAAAAGTTTTTGACACCGTTTCCCGTAACGGTACTCACCTGCGCTTGGGTGTGGTAAGTAAAGCTATTCTCATAGACCACTGAGTCTTCCGCGATAACAACCGAAATACGCGGATTCTCGCCCGGAAGACGAGGTACGATCGCGTAAATACGGTTGCCACTGGCCGATACCACCGATGCCTTTGCATTGTTAAAATACACCTTGATCTTACTGGCGTCCGTTCCAAAATTTTCCCCATCGAGCAGGATCTTGTCCTTCGATCCACCCTCCATCGGGTAGAAAGAAGTCAATACTAGTGGTTTGCTGGGATCATGTTGCGTCGCTTGGGGCGCTTCCTTGTTTTCGCAAGCCAGAAAACAGAGCGAAGCGCCTAGATAAGCTAACGTTAGATGGCATTTCATGTTGATTCGATTTAAGTTAATATGATTTAAAGGGTAATAAAAAATTCTTCTGATAAATTTTAATAACGATTGATTAACCATAACTACATAGCGATTCCCTTCCTGCAGTGCAGGATTGCAAGACTATATCATTCGATACTGGTTATAGTAGCCCTGCACTATAGCTTGTTATGGCCTGTAAAAAACCTAGTTAGTTGTCGAATTCCATTTGGTATTCATTTCTACTGTCTTTTTTCCATGCTAGGTCGCTTGTTGTTGGCGAGGCCCCAAATAGAGGCGAGTAGGTCTTCACTTTTACCGTCTTGCTATCGGGAAAGAATTCCAAAATGCGAATCCAGCCATCACCTCCATTACCATTGCGATGCCCACCACCAGCAGACTGCATATCAAACAGCATTTGATGCACATTTTTATTGGCCGAATTATCGTCCACACGATAGCCCTCTCCGGAAATGTGTCCGCAGAGTACCAACTCAATATTGGATGATGGATAAACCAGTTTTTCCCATATCTGCTCGCCATGATTAGCGTTGGGCAGGGGAACCATGGCTGATTTCTGTATTACGCGATCTACCGCATAAGGCTCATAGGTAAACCATTGTGGGTGTTTATCCGTGCGTTTATCCTTGCTGTTCAGGTAGGCATGGGTGAGCAGGATAACACGATGGTCTTTGTACTGCGGCAAGGCGGCCACGTTTTTTGCCCAATTGACCATGGTATCCCGTGGGGCATATTCTAAGTTAATGAACAAGTAGTCTTTACCGCTAGGGTCTTTCACTTCAACAGCACTGTTTTCCAATGTTGGCTTGCCTTGCTCGTTCGTAGCATTCTGGACAATAGCTTTTTGGTTTAACGGATTCCGCTCGATACGAACATACTCTTCATAAAAGCTGCTTCGCACCCCCGCGCGGTCGATACTGTAGTCGTGATTGCCGGATGCCAAGATGTAGGGCACCTTGCCGTCCAACTTACCGAAAGCATTTGTCGTTGCGGCCCACTGCTGCCGACCACTTTGGTCGCCATCATGTCCTTGGTTAATGATATTGTTTTGCTCGACCAAATCGCCCGCGCAGAGCACCATTTTTATATTTAGGCTGTCCACTTGCGTTGCGATCCAGGTGGTCATCAGATCGAGGATTGGTTGATTTCGTTGCCATTTGACATAATTTTGGACATCGGGAACCAATACCAGCGACCATGATTTGGCATTTTCCAAGGTAGGTTTTGTTGTTTGCGCGCTTCCCAGCTGTGCTAATAGGGCCAGCGCGATCAAGAAACAGGTTGACTTTTTCATTTTTATAGTAGGATGTTAATAACCGGGATTTTGGATTAAATTTTTATTGGCATCTATTTCCGTTGCGGGAATAGGCCATACATGATCTTTCTGATCATCAAACACAACTGGCTGTGAACTGAAATACTTCATCGCCTCCGTATGATTGTATACGGGATTTGCATTTTCGTCGATGTAACGGATACTGCTTGCCGACCAGCTGTTGCCCATACGGTTGAGGTATAGATGACCATTCATGACCTCATTGGCAATGCCCCAGCGGCGCAGATCATACCAACGCAAGCCGTCGTTTGCTAGCTCGATCTTACGTTCATACCGCAGCGCACTGCGCAACTGCTGCTGGCTTAGCCCTTCCTGCAATGCAGGCATCTGCGCGCGGCGGCGCACACGGTTAATGGCTTCGTAGACAGATGCATCGATCGTATTATCCTCGATTTTAGCCTCCGCATAAATCAACAACAATTCTGCTAGTCGGAAAATCCCGACGTTTAGCTCCGATGCACCGCTCACCGAGGTACTATTAAAATCATTAATATCCACATGTTTTCGCCATAGGTAGCCACTAAACGATCGGTAGGCATTCGTTGCATCCGTGTTGTTCACCAAACTGGGTTGGCTGGCGGATCCATTTAAGAGGGGCCAGTAATTGGCTACGCGATTTACCGCGGTGCGGGGTTGGAATTGGTAGCCCATAAAACGAGCATCTGGACGAACGCAATAGAGATCCAAACGAGGATCACGGTTCTCGAACGGCTTGCTGGCATCGTAAAGCGGCGACTCATCAATCGCTTGTCCATCGATAGCTTGGAAGGAGTCGATAAAATTTTGGGTAGGACCCCAATAGCACACCCCCTTTCCTAATCGCGAGCTGGAAAAATATTGTTGGTTGTGCGTACTGCCTGCAGCGATACTGTATTCCGACACCCAAATCCATTCTTGACTTTTCGCGAAGCCATCATGTCCAAAAATGTTGTTCACCACGGGCTCACCATCCGCGTGGTTTTTCCCGGCCAACGCTAGGCTACCGTTATCAAAAGGCGTTAGATCATATAGCCCGGCAGCATGCGTGAGCGCCTGCTGAGCAGCTACCGCCGCTTCCTTATAGCGCTTGGCATACAGGGCCACACGCGCCTGCAACATATAGGCCGCCGTCCTGCTAGCCCGCACATGCCCATATTGGGATTGGCTAAGGGGGAGATAATCAGCTATTTCGCTCATCTCGTCCAAAATAAATTGTTCAACCACAGCCTTGTCTGCGCGTGCGACATCGGCATTTTCCAAACCCAGCGTGCTGGTTACCAAAGGCACATTTCCGTAAAGCTCGATCAATTGGGAGTAGCAATAGGCACGAACAAAACGCAGCTCCGCCGCCAATTGTAAATATGCCGACTCAGAAACCGATTCTTTGATATTGCCCAAATTATCAAGCACCAAGTGCACCTGTGCAATGGTTTGGTAGTAGATGCGCCAAGGCTTGATGGCCAAGGCATTGTCGGTGGTGATCGAACTGGTAATGGCCGAGGTATAATTGTTTCCTGGACGAGCATAGCCCACATCGGTAATATTGTCCATCACATGCCATATCGGTGTGCTGGCCGCATCCACTTTAGATAGGAAATTGTATGCGCCGTTAAGTCCCAAGATTGCTTCTTTTTCGTTTGCTGGAAAGCTTCCCGTCGAGGGTCCATCAAGCGGTAACCGATCTAGCTCGCAGGAATGAAATAACAGGCTGCAAGCTAGTATCGACAAGCTTTTTTTTAGGGTTATCTGAATTTTTTTCATCTTGCTTTAGAATTTTATGTCAACGCCAAACGTGTACACCTTGGTCTGTGGGTAGTACGCTCCGCCTCCCAGCGATACACCATCTGCCTGCGCGCCATCGTAGTTGATTTCGGGATCGTAGCCTTCATAGAAATTACTCCAGGTTAGGAGGTTCTGTCCATTCGCATAGAGATATATGCCGCGCACCTTACTGTTTTTAAATAGTTTATGGGGGAATTCATACCCTAGGTGAATATTCTTGAGTCGCAGGTAGGCATTGCTCTTCATCCAAAACGTGGAGTTTTGCGTATTATTAGCGGAAGTTACAGAAAGACGAGGCAAGGTAGCATCGGCATTATCGACGGTCCAATAATCCAGCTGCCATTCTTTAACGGCACTGGAGTTCACGGCAGGGATCACATAATGGGAGTTCAGGTATCCATCAGCCTTGCCCACGCCTTGCAGTAAGGTGCTAAACCGAAATCCTCGCCACCCTAGATGAAGATTAACACCATAGTTGTAGCGCGGAATAGTATTTCCAATAATCACTTTATCGTCGTCCGTAATCTTGCCGTCAGCCATTGGATTACCCTGTTCGTCAAAAGCGCCGGCAATATCGCGATACCGAATATCGCCAGGTTGTAGGGTACCGATCTGCGTTGGGCCGTTATCGATCTCCGCTTGATTTTGGTAGATGCCATCGGCGATGTAACCAAAAATCGAGTTGACAGGATAACCTTCCTGTTGTCGTAATAGGCTACCGGAAACCTGACCGCGCATATCTACAATCTTATTGCTGACATCGGAGAAATTGAGACCAAGCCCGAAGCTAAAATCATTCCACCGCTCGTCATAGCGTAGGGCAGCTTCCCAGCCTTTGTTACTTACAACAGCCGCATTCTGAAAGGGCGAGGCACGACCAATAAGCTGCGAGGTATTCAGTTTAAGGAGAATACCATCCGTCGTTTTATCGTACCAGTCTAGGCTAACGCTTAGCTTTTGGAAGAGTGTGGCATCCAGTCCTATTCCGCTCATGGTCGTCTCTTCCCAGCGCAGTGCGGGATTGGCTTGGGTCATCTGTGTAACAGTCTGCAAAAGATTGCCGCCCATGGAGGTACTCCCCAAGTCTAATGTTTCCATAAAGGGGTAATAGGTAGCACCAATATTTTGATTTCCCAGTTTACCCCAAGAACCGCGCAGCTTCAACTCATTGACAATATGTTTTATCGACGCCATAAAAGGTTCCTCCGAGATGCGCCATCCGGCCGAGAAAGAGGGGAACATGGCCCATCGGTTGGCACGCTGGAAACGCGAAGAACCATCGTATCGAAAATTGGCTTCCAGCAGATATTTGTTATCAAAATCGTAGTTTAAACGACCAAATCCAGAGACTAGCAGCCATTCTACCTCGTTTCCGTCATTGTTTTTCGTTTCATCATCGGCACCGGCACGCAACACTTCGTAGCTGTCATAGGTAAAGTTCCTGCGGTAGCCCATGAGGTATTTCTCATTATAGGATTCGCGCGAAGCGCCGAGCAAAAGTTGCACATTATGCTTGTTCCAAGATTGCTCTACCTGTGCTGTAAATTGGGAGGTTCCATAGAGATACCGTCGGCCCGTTTCTGTTAGTTCGGTAAAGGTATTGGCTGCGCCAGCTTCCGATCCATCCTCGTTGTAGGTCATCACACTCTTGACATAGCGGTGCGTGTTGCGTGTCAAATAGCGCGGTGCGACCATGGCCTGCAGTGTCAACCAATCGGTAGGACGGTAAGCGATGTTAAGGTTTCCGATAAACTCCAGGTTGTTTGTTTTTAGATTGCCGCCTTCTTCAATAAATGCTACGGGATGCCGATTCACCCAGCCTTCCGACCAAAGGCCTCCGTCATGCAGAACAGGAATATTTGTCGGCATGCGTCCCAAATAGTTCCACACCACATCCTCCTCGGCAATCTGTAGGCGATCTTTATTATTAACGGACAAGTCCAAGCGGATATTCCATTGCTCATTGGGGGTAATATCCATGTTATTACGGAGTGTATAGCGCTTGAAGTCGGTGTTACGAATGATTCCATCCTGCTCGACATAGCTTATCGACGGAGCTACTTTGATGATGCCCGAGTTGGCCATAAGCGCTACATAATGGTTTTGGGTGAAGCCAGTCCCTTGCAAAATAGCTTTCTGCCAATCGTAGTTATCGGGGTTGGCAGCGAAAGCAACATCAAAATTGGCAAGATCTTCAGGGCTGTAGACTTCAGTCCCCCCATCATTGATACTTGCCTGGTTAAACACCTCCATATAGGTGCGTCCATTAGTGACGCGCGGAATCGCTGTAGGCTCTTGCCATCCGCTATAGCCCTTATAGTCCAATGAAAAACCGTCTTTCGCCCTTTTAGTGGTCACCAAGATCACCCCATTGGCCGCACGCGAGCCGTAGATGGCTGCCGAGGCGGCATCTTTCAGAAAAGATATGGATGCGATCTGGTTAATATCTACGTTGTTCAGGTTACCGGCCACTCCGTCGATGATCACCAACGGCGCGCTACTCGAGCCCCCAAAGGTGTTTACACCACGGAAATTGATGGTCGCCCCATCCCCGCCTGGTGCCCCAGTCTGCGATGTAACTGTCACACCGGGCGCTAGTCCCTGCAGTGCGGTGGAGGCCGACACTGCCGGCCGATGCTCTAACTGTTCGGGCGTAACGACCGAAATGGCACCTGTAACCTTATTGCGCTTTTGCGTTCCGTAGGCGACGACAACTTCCTCCAAAGCCGATGCTTCTACGGCCAATTCGATAACCAAGGAACTGTTGGAACTTAGTACGATCGTTTGCGTATGGTAGTTGATATGGGAAACCAGCAGGGAATCACCCGAAAGGGCCTGAATTTGAAACTCGCCACGCTTATCGGAAACAGTACGAGCCTGCTTGTCCTTCACCCTGATATTTACATTTTCCAACGGCAGGCCCTTTTCATCTTTAATCAGGCCGGAGTACATCATCTGGCGAATCTTTTCTAGCGAAACGACGGATGTTGCCGCGGCGAGATTTCTTTTAGCGGAACGCTTTTTTGAAACCACGATATTCTTGTCTTTTAGCACAAATGTGAGCTGTTGATTGTCGAGAATCTCGGTTAGAAATTCGGTCAGCGGCTTATTTTTCACATGAACGTTAACAGGCCTACTGCTTTCCAAGATATCGGCTCTGCAGATGACGTTAAACTTGGTTTGTCTGCGTATCTCCCGAAACACCTCCTCCAAACGCGCTTGCTTTTTATGCATGGAGATTGTCTGTGCCATGGTTAATGCATTGCTTTGCAAAACACAGAGGAATAAAAAGGTAAACATCATTTTCATGATGACAATTGTTTTAACATGGATTTCACATCCCTTATTAAAACGGAATTCATTATTTTTCATTAATTTTGGAAGCTAGTTAATGTTGTCTTACTCAAAAACACGATTTTAACGGCATTAGACAGCTGGAGAAGGGGCAACTTTTCCAGTTGTTTCTAATCTTTTAGATTATTTCATAACGCGAACCCTCCTGCCTTCAATTTTTACTTTTAGATCGGTATCTACTAGCTGAAGCACCTCCAATACCTTATCAAAAGTATCGTAGCGGTCTACACTTCCCCATATGCGCACATTTGCCGCACTAGGCTTTATATCAAACTCCACATCATACCAGTTACTAATCTTGGAAGCTACCTGCTTTAGGTTGTCATTATTGAAAACGAACAATCCATCTTTCCAGCTGATAAAGTCCTCTACATTGACCATCTTTACTTGGGTCACACCATCTTTTGAAATACTTTGCATGCCCGGCGTCAACTCTGGATTGTTTTGGCCATCTAGCAGTTGGACCTTCCCCTTTACCAAGGTGACCATACTGCTGGCTTCATTGGGATAGTTGCGTACATTAAAGCTAGTGCCCAAAACCTTAATACGTTTGTTGTCTGTATGGACAATGAAGGGCTTACGCGCGTTGTGGGCAACATCAAAGTAAGCCTCTCCTTCAAGTGTCACCTCGCGATTGTTGTCACTGAATTCCAGCGGATAGATCAGCTTGCTATTGGCATTTAAATGCACGCGGGTGCCATCGCTTAAGGTCAACACATATTCCCCGCCGCGAGGGGTCTGCAAAGTGAAGAGCTTCTGTTCAGCAGCAAAATCCTTTTGCGATAAAATTGAACCATCATCATAGCGGATCGCATCGCCCATGCTGATACTTTCGTGCAGAGAATCCAAAACCACCGTGCTACCATCAGGCATGGTGAGCTGGGCTCTTGAATGGCCCGGAAGAATACTGCTGGAGCTTGTAACGGAAGCGTAGATGTCCGCATCCGACACGAATGGTTTATGGAAATGATAAGTTGCAACACCAGCCAACAACAGGATACTAGCTGCAGCCATATATTTCCAGCGTTGAAAAAATTTAATCTCTTTCTTGGCCGGATGGATTTTAGATTTGATATTTGTTAGTGCTTGAAGTTTTCTGTTTTCATTTGCTTTTTTAAAGACTGCATAATGATCGATTTCATTGACAATATCCTCTTTTTGAAGTTTATTAAGCAGCTTGTCGAGCTCCAGCTTATCAGCATTTTCGCGCGGCGAAGTTGTTTCTTTGGAAATAGGGTCGCCCTTCTTTTCAAAAAAGTAGTGGTACACGCTGTTGACAAGCTCATCAAGGGTCTTCATAGTTTCTTCTGTGTTCTACTGCTAAAACACCGAGGACGATGAAATCTATCATTAAGATTACATGAATAAGGTTAAGTTTATGTTAGCTATGTAATGGGCAGGCTGGACAACTATTACTGTCCAAAAAGGGAAAGTAGCACAAGGTACTCAAAGCGCATATTTTTCTTTAGGAAGGTTAATGCGCGGGATTTATGTAAGTAAACGGCGTCGATACTGATGTCGAGTTTTTCGCTGATCTCCTCGTGGGAAAGGCTCTCATAAAAGGATAACCGAAATACTTCGCGCTGTTTTTCGGGAAGCTGCTTCATCTTATACTGTATAAGCTCCAGCAATTCGGTCTTGATGATTTCTGCCAAAAGGTCACGATCATCTTGCAGCATATGTTCGACCTCTTCTAGGCTGTGGGGTATAGGGCTTTGTTTTTGTTTTCGAAGATGATTTAAACAGGCATTTTTCGTGCAGACATAGAGGAAGGACTTAATTTGATTGTAGTTGTTGAAATCCTCCTTTTTCGTCCAGTAGGCGATAAATGCGTCCGAAACAAGCTCCTCCGAAGTTTCCAAATCATTGACGAAGGTGTTAGCGAAGTATAGCAGCGGATCATATAGCTGCTGAAAGAGATCATCCAAGGAGCATAGCTCCACTGTAGGGGCAAAGGTTGGATGGGTTTGAACGTTCTCTTGCATAACAGTCCGTAGTTCATGTTGGATTGCACGCAAAAATAGGCTTTACGTGTTAACAGAACATTAAATTCATTTTATTTGCGAAAAACCAAATATCCAAGGATAGTAAGCTCCTTTGGGCCACTGTGTCATTGCCAATAACCTATCAGCGCTCACTGCTTTAATATCGCATTTATGACATATCAGATCATTCGGAATTCGACTAATCGAACAGCAGCAAAACATTAAGCCTTCGAAAATCGTTATATAGCATATAAGCAATTGAAGTATCACGTTGTGCCTGACAACAGAAAAAAACACGATATATGCCATTCACTTTCTTGAGCAAGACCTCTAATACAGCTGGGAAGACGGTTCCTTTCATCATCACTTTGCTGCTATTCGTTTTCGCCCAAGGCTCGCTAGCGCTAGCGCAGATGCCGACACCTGACACCAGCAGCGCCGCTGCGGCAATTCCAAAATTTCCGGAAGACTCCTTGAACCGACGCACACCCCGTGGCGCGGTGGCCGGCTTTATCAGTGCTGTGGCTCAAGAAAACTACGAAAGGGCGGCCCGCTATCTGCATATCGATCGGAAGCTACGCAGGAAAAGAAACAAGGAGCAGCTGGCGCAGGGTCTGCAACAGCTTCTTGACCAAAATGGTAGCATCCTGCCCTACGCGCTGATCAGCGACAAGCCCGACGGGCACCAGCAAGATAACTTAGGCCCCAATATGGATCGCGTGGGGTCTGCCGTGATCGACAATGAACCCTTCGACATTATGGTGGAGAGTGTGCAGGATGAGCACGGTGGTCCGCTGTGGCTATTCTCGACACAAACGATCCAGCGTATTCCCTTGCCTCTCGAAGAAGAGCTATCGAGCACCTGGATCACGAAGATTATGCCTAAAGTACTGATCGATAAAAAGTGGAGCGGCGTACCGATAGGGCATTGGATCATCAGTTTTATTCTTGTTTTTATGGCCTACCTATTGGCCTGGGCGGCCACCAAAGTGATCATTTTTCTCTTGGCACGCTTGTGGAAAGCAGCACGGACGGAACCCAATACAGGGATAATTCGCGCCTTCTTCCGTCCGGTACAGCTATTTTTGGCCGTATGGATTTTTGTTTTCGCGCTGGAGCAGGCTGATATATCGATTATCGTTCGGCAACGGCTTAGCAGCCTCAGCATCATTTTCTATATCTTGGCCGTTTTGCTATTGATGTGGCAACTATTGGATGCAGGAAGCAAGATCACCCAGCGCAACCTCGCAAAAAGAGGTAACCAAGCCGGTGTATCGGCCATTCTTTTTCTTCGGCGAGCCATCAAGATTGCGCTGTTCTTCATCGCCATCATCACCGTATTGGACACCTTTGGTTTCAATGTGACCACCGGTATTGCAGCACTGGGTATTGGGGGTATCGCCTTGGCATTGGGGGCCCAAAAAACCGTAGAAAACTTTGTGGGTAGCGTGACCCTCATTGCCGATCAACCTGTGCGTGTAGGCGACTTTTGTAAGGTAGGCCAACTCGTTGGCACGGTGGAACAAATCGGGATGCGCTCCACCCAGATACGAACCAATGAACGTACCGTGGTAACGATTCCCAATGGTGAGTTTTCTTCGCTGCAGATCGAAAACTTCACCCATCGCGATAAGTTTCTTTTTAACCCGAACTTCCATTTTCGGCTGGATAGCAGCGTTGATCAGATCCGCTATTTATTGGTTGAGATGCGCAGCGTCCTCTATGCACACCCGAAAGTTGATCCCCTACCGGCTCGGGTACGTTTCACGAACGTGAGCAAAGACGGTCTAAAATTTGAGATTTTTGCCTACATCAACGCCGTAGATTTCGATATGTTCCTGTCGGTACAGGAAGACCTGCATCTACACCTGCTAGACGTTATCAAGCGCAGTGGAACCGACCTCGCACGCCCATCTCAAAGTGTCTACATACAGCCAGAAGAGGTACCAGCATTAGAAAAACAGGCGGAAGTCGAAGCAAAGGTAAGGGCATGGAAGGAAAGCAATGACCTGCAGATTCCCGATTTTGAGGAGCAGCAAATCAAGGATATTCGCGGAACAATTACTTATCCGCCGGAAGGATCAAGCAAACATAAACATAAAGACGGAGGGTTGCAATAAGAAAGGTCCTTTGTACAAATCGACTAATCGAATTGCGCTGTCCGTCCAATAAATATAGATCTGCCGGAAAACTTTTTGTCGTAAGCAACGTTCGACATATGATTTAGTTTGGATAGCTCATATATTTAAAAAAAAGAGTGAAAGTCCCCTGTCGCGAGACACGGGACTTTTTCACATAACAACATGCAGCTAGTAGCCAGAATTTTGCGTCAGTACACCTTGTGCCAAATCTATTTGCGACTGGGGTACGGGCAACAGATAAAATCGATCATGCCAAGTACGAGCCTGCGCGACGCTGTTGTTCAGATCGTAGATATCGACCATCACTTGGCGTGCAATACGCCAACGACGGATGTCCATGTAACGATGGCCCTCTAGCGCCAGCTCCACCCGGCGTTCGTTACGAATGAACGTGCGCAACGCTTGTTGCGAATTGTACACCGAACGATTTACCACCGGCATACCCGCTCTTCGACGAATAAGATCCAAAGCATCATAAATCGCCGCTGCAGGTCCATTGGCTTCATTCGCCGCTTCGGCGTAGGTCAACAGCACCTCAGCATAGCGCATAAGTATGCCATTGGCATGGTTATCCACCACAGGATTGGCTCGAAAAGCAGCGGGGTCGACCAATTTCCGGAAGTTGTAGCCCGTTTGCGACATGTTAGAAGCGCCCGGTGTCCATTGAAACACAAAGTTATCGCGAAAAAAATTCCACGGTGCTCCATTGAATAAGATCGTCGCATAGAAGCGTGGGTCTCGGTTTCGGTATTCATTCCTAAAAAGTGGCGATTGGCTGCTGTACCAAGCGGCCCGTTGTGCACGGTCAACAGGAACGATAGGCATACCCGTACGATAATGATCGTAAGCATCAACCAAGGATTGGGTTGGCGTGACCGAGCTCCAGCCATTCATATCACCAGCAGGCAAAAACGTATTCATCAGATTGGCATCCACTTGCACGATGTATTGTCTATCCAAAATCACCTCCGCATTTCCCTCGTTGACTTGATGAAACAAACCTTCATAGCTACGCATACCCATTTTAAAGTTCAGGGAATCAGTTTCGTTTGTAAAGTCCACCCATGCAGCATAGTTATCTAACCTATCAAGTTCGTTTTCCGAGGAGAGCGTAAACAATGTATAGCCCAATGCCATGACACGTTGCGCAGCGGTAGCTGCAGCGGCCCAGTTACCCTCATAAAGGTTTATACGCGCCTGTAAAGTCAGGGCGGCTCCGCGAGTAATACGCCCCGACTGGTTATCTGTTCCTCCCGAATAGCGTTCGGGCAAAAGTGGCGCAATCTCCTCCAATTCAGTTAACATAAAATCAACCACTTGCGCTTTAGCGGTGCGCGGCACATTGATCTCGTCGATGGCCAATGTTTGTGTCAGTAAGGGAACGTCGCCATACTTGTTGACCAGGTTTGCATAGAAATAGACACGCAAAAAGCGAACTTCCGCTTTAAAGCGATTCAACAGTGTTCCATCGACTACCGCAGCGGCTCGATCCACATTCTCCAAAAAATAGTTACAGCGGCGTATAGCTGCGAAGTCCCAATCGCCGCCAACATTGGTTGTCAGGCTTCCTGCCGATAATTGTGTTGCATAACTCTCCCACGGATATTGGGCATGGGCGTTGTCGGTAGCACCTTCATCGTGGATAGCAACGCCGCCCAGTTGGCTGTATACTCCGTTTACTGCCTGCGACACATCCTCCGCACGATTCCAAAATGTGGCTTCGGAAACCTGATTTAAGGGAGGTCGTTCCAAAAAATCTTTATTACATGCTGTAAGCAGCGAAGCTACAGTAAATAAAAATCCAATATGTTTCTTATTAATGATTTTCATAATTTATCCTGAATTAAAAACTCGCGTTAATACCTATTGACCATGTTTTTATGCCGGGATATCCTCCCCTACCGGAAGCCACAATCACAACCTCGTCCAAATCCTGAGCGACGACTCGCATCTCCACATCGATATTGGGACGATCAATGTTCACAATTTCTTCCAAGCGATACCCCATATAGGTAAACTGTAGGGTCTCCCCTTTATTGATCTCCAAGCTATACTTTCCTTGCGCGTCGGTAGCCGTCGTGACCGATCTACGATTTTTAACGGCAATGGACACGCCGGTCAATGGCGTTCCCAAGGAGTCGCGAACCGTACCGCTAACCTCTATTCTTTCTTGCAGAAAGGTATTGGACAAGCTCCCCGAGGAAGGCTTTGCGGTAGCTACAGGGCGAACACCCGTTGACAAGACAATCAGCTTGTCTTCCAAGCGATGGCTAAGCCCTATGGGCGGCAATACCTTATTCAGCACCTCGGCCAAGGATATGTTGTTGAAATGTACATGGTGTAGTGTTTTACCCGCGAGATCCGTGTTCTTTGAAGCAATTACGCTGTAGTCCGTTTGTTGTTTTACCAAACGTAGAAAGGCTGTAAGCGAGATTTTTTCGTGGTTAACCGTTAATGTTTGACTATAGGCATAGCTTTGCTTTAGTCCGGGCATAACGGCGACGAACAAGATGAGCAAAAGTCTATAGGGTTGAAAAATAGGGTATAAGTGTTGCTGAGAAAAGCATCGCTTATGATTCTCTTCTTTGATCATTTTATAGAAATAAGGTAGTTTAAATTCAGTTAGTGTTTGTGCTATGGTAAATCTGTTTGTGTAAACGAGAAATGCATTCAACTAGGTATTAGCATGATTTAGTTAATTCCTTACATACACGCTCCTTCCTTTTTGTTCGAAATGAGCCACTTTACTTTCATTGAGCATGTGGAGCATCTCTTCAAAGCTGGCATGCCTATCCAAAATACCCCATAAGCGTTGTTTTTTTAGCGCTTCATTTTCAAAGTCATAGGTAATATCATACCAGCGGGCGAGTTGCTGCATAACTTGGTCCAAGGTTTCCTGGTCGAATACAAATTCACCATTTTTCCAAGCAAGGACCTGCTGTACGTCGACATCTTGTACTTTTGTGCCCGCACGCGAAACTATCCCCTGCTGTCCGGGACGCAGCAAGGTCTTTAATCCATTTTCTTTTTGGAACAGTTCTACTGCTCCCTCAGCAAGCGTTGTTTTTACAGTGGACTCCTCGGGGTAGGCCTTCACATTAAAATGCGTGCCCAGGACGCGCACAGACGACGAAGGCGTTTGCACTAGAAAAGGTCGGCTAGGGTCATGCCGTACTTCAAAATAAGCTTCACCGCGGAGTTGCACCTCTCGTTTTTCGGCACCAAAATCTGGGGAGAGCTGCAGTTTCGAATCGGCATTGATAACGGCCAAAGTTCCATCGGGTAAGCGTACTTTGATTTCGCCACCTCTAGGTGTTTCGATATTCGTTATAGAGGAGGTGGAACCGGCAGCATGAGCAGCCACATACAGCAACGTGCCATCGGTAGATTTTTTCCATTGGGCACCACCGATAGTCATCAACTGCCCTGCAGGAATAGAGTCGAGTGCGACAGCTTTTCCATGACCATCATATAACAGAGCTTGTTGACCTCCAGGACTGACGACAACAGACTGGCGTAAAACAAACCAGTAAAGTCCTAATCCGAGTATCATCAGCGCTGCAGCCACCCAGCTTCTCCGATACCAGTATTGCAGCACCTTTCCCTTAGCTTTTCTACTTTGGAGCTTGATGAAGGCGCGTTCTTGCCAGTCAGCGAGCGTCTGCTCGTCAACATCTTCAACTAGGTTATCGTGAAAATGATCGTGGTACCAGGCATTAAGTTCGGCTCGCTCCTGCGGACTAATGCTTTGATCAATCCATTTTTTGGAAAGGTACTGCAGTCTATCTGGGTTTATTTCGTTAGGCATAGTCTATATCCTCGCTTTAGATATAGTACCTGTCTTACCGAAGATATCCCTTAGTCTAATTCTATTTTTTTTTAAAGATCTAGCCAACAGAGCAGCATAGTGAACGATCCGGAAGCACCGTGCACCCCGCGCACCATTTTTCGTGCTTTTGACAAATGCGCTTCCACGGTCTTCTCGGCCATGCCAAGTTCCTGTGCAATTTCTTTCTGCGTAAATCCTTTCTCCACCCGCAGACGAAATACAAGTTGGCATTTCTCGGGCAGTAAGCAAACGGTTTTATCGATTTGCTCCTGCAGCAATTTATAGTCCAACATATCGTCCAATGACGGACCGGCTATCGCCTGTCGGCCCAACCAATCTAAATAACTAGCGCGTGTCTTACGTCGAGACAGGTGATTAAGCACCTCGTATTTCACCGCGACGGAGAAATATGGACGAAAAGATGCTTTAATGGTGACGCGACCGCGATGTCGCCACAGGTTTAGAAAGATGTTCTGTACAATTTCTTCCGCTAGATAGTCATCCTGCGTTCGCTTCCTCGCGGCAAGAAACATCACCGACCAGTACCTGTTGTAAATTTCTGTAAACGCCTCTTCCGATCCTTGGGATAAATGGATTGATAACAGGCTATCCGACATCTCTTTCATACTACATTTTCACAAAAACGAAGGACGACCCTCTTTCAGACAAGCTATCAAAAGCCGTCCTTCGCAACGATAGTTGATCTTACTCATGACTTATGATCAATCCTTATAGGTATCGACTTCCGCGAGTGCTCCAAATTGCTGTCCATCATGCGAAGATTTCATCAGTAATTTGAAATAACGGAAGGTATATACCGTGGGTAAACTGATATCTTGGGGAGACGTACTACTGTTCAACACGAAATCACCTAGGCTGGTCCATGTTGTGCCATTTGTACTGACCAATATTTCCAAGTCTTTGATCTGCCTTGAATTTCGCTGCCTAAAGGTGAACCTGTTTACTTCCATGCTTGCCCCCATATTGACAACAATCTCGTGTGGATAACTCGTGGAATTGCTCGACCAACGGGAATGCCAATAGGTGTTAACAGCGTTATCAATTATATTGCTGGCCAATCCATTCTCCGCTGCCGTTTCCTGCGAACTAAAAGAGCTGATGCTCCAGTTGGCTTTGCTGTAGGCTGGACGATCGCCAAAATTGATTATAGGCAGATCATTTGCGAAGGAGTAGTCATTAACGCTACTACTTATGCTTCCATTCTCGTGGATAAACCGAATAGTGAATTCATAATCGGTATTCGCTTTATCTCGAAAATCACTAACTGGCATACGCACATAGAAACTATCAACACCAACCGGTTTATTGGCAAACGTTACCGAATTGTATCCGCCATTGTCATTCCCTTTATTGCGGTGGTAATAGGCGATATTCTTGACCAATTTCTGGGAAACGAATTTTCCAGAGACCACGATATCACCATTTTCATATTTTGCATACAATTTATTCAGTTGGAAGCCCGGCGAAGCGTACCAATCGGTACGCGGCGTATGGCTAAAGGGCTGCGCATTAGCCAATATAGCCGCATCTGCCGGCGACAGATAGGTAGCCGATCTGCCAAATGTACCATTACCATAGCCCATGAGCGTGGTACCGAACTGGAGATTCTCCGATTGCGCGCCGCCGTTATGCGGAAGGTTGATGCCATGGCCCAATTCATGCGCAAGACCTCCGATCCATTTGGTCGCGAAGTTATCGTTGGCCAATCCAAAATTTAAGGTGTCTAGTCCCGGATAGTCTAGTGCAAAGCACCAACGACCTATACCATAAAATGGGCCTCCACTAGGGTCTCCGTTAGAGCCGAAAGAATAAGCGGGCATAATGACTAATATATGATCGCTACTTTTTTCGGTAGGATTCGCCGCATAATAGGTATTGATTTCGTTCATCACAGCGCCCGCACCACCCTCATAGGGATAGCTGGATTTTGGCTGTGCACCTCTAATGACCGCCAACTTGATTTTGCCTTGGCTATCTACTGGAAGCCCGAGATATTTGTTCGTATAACCCCAGTGATCCATCCATTTCGCTATAAAATTTTGCGTATACTGCATCACACCGTTTAAACGTTCTCTGTATCCCGGAACGGTATCCAAATCTGACGGAATAAAATAAACCACGTTGACATTATTTATGCCTGACGATAAAGCATTCGTTGCTAGGGATCTCTCGACGGCACTGTTTTGAAGTTGTTGTATCTCACGTTGACAGCTCGAGTATAGGCATATTGCTATCGAGCTTAAAAGAAGAATAAAACTGTTGCTTTTCATAAATTTCTGTGTTTTAAATTTATAATTTGATCATCTTGCTCGACAAATCCATCACCATGGAAGGGGTAATTGGATCTGCGTAATGTGGGACTGTTTGTTTCTATTAAGTCTGACTTAGGCCCCAACAACGAAGTAAATATAAACTACTTTAGCAAATACTTTTTACACAGAAAATCAATCAATCGATTGCATAAATTAACATAAGTTGTTTATCAATAAAAAAATAAACTTATTTAACAGATAAAAACGACAGGATGCGTCGTTCTCTTACGGGAAGTACGGAAAAGGGAAAAAGAAATAAGTTCGACAATATCAGTCGACAAGTCAAAAAGGGAAAAACGGTCTTAATGATGGATTACGCCCACTACTTAACACGAAACCTATACACACAAAGATGGCTGTATGCACTTTCTGGTAACAAGGTGATAGACGGCCAATGGGGCTTATTGGGCGAATCCGGAAAATACTGAGACTCCAGACATATAGCTGTTTGCTTATGGTAGGGAATGCCGCCCTTTCCGGTTCTAGATCCATCCAACATGTTGCCTGTATATACCTGCAGCCCTGGCTGATCCGTGTATACCTCCATCAGTATGCCGCTTTCCGGTGCATATAGACTGGCCGCAAGTTGCGTAACATCGCCCTTGGTATTGAGCACATAATTATGGTCTATACCGTTGACATAGGACAATTGATCGGCGGCGGCTCCCGTTTTGCTCAACGCGTCGCCGATACGTATTTTTTCTCTCAGGTCAAAGGGCGTTTGTGCTACCGATAAAATATCTCCAGTGGTGATTAAGTCTTCGCGTAGTGGCGTGAAGTTGTCCGCATAAACGTAGAGGCTGTCCTGCAGGATCGTAAGGTGCGGATCTCCCGACAAATTAAAAAAGCTGTGGTTTGTCATGTTGACCGGCGTTTTCCGATCGGTGTTACAGGTATATTGAATAACTAGACTGTTGTCGCGGGTCAACGTATAAAGGACCTTCACTTCCACTTTTCCTGGAAACCCACCCTCGCCATCCGGCGAAGTATAGCTTAATACCAAGCTACTATCCGTAAGCGTTGTCGCATGATATACCTGATTTTGCCAACCCAAGGCACCGCCATGAATCGTATGTTCGCCGCTGTTGATATCCAAGTGCGCGGTATCCCCATCCAAGACAAACTGGCCGTGATCGATACGGTTCGCTACGCGGCCGATCGTGGCTCCAAAAGAGGATGGCTTATCCGTGTATTCATCGATGTTATCAAAGCCCAAAACCACATCGCGGAATTTCCCAGACCTATCAGGAACCCACAAGGAGACAATTCGTCCACCATAGTTACTGATACAGAGCTCTGCCCCATGTGCGTTACGCAGCACAAAAAGATGCGTGGAGTCGCCATTGACGACACTTTCAAACTTGCGCTTATTTAATCCAGATGATGTTAAATCCTCATTTACACGCGTGCCACAGCCGCAAAAAAACAGTATTAATGGAAGAAAAAACATACTATAACGGGCTCTTTTTTTCATAATGAAATCGCGGTTTATCCCTTGGTTACTTATATCAACAAGGTACAATGTACGAAGATTCTAGCGAAAACAGCAAAACGACCGCAGCACGGAGACAAATAGACAAAAAGATGAGCAGGTAAATCCCACTCATACTAGAGGATTTTCCCCAATTGGCAGTCAATAAAATCGGTCAACATATGAAACAACAAACCGATGGATAAAAGCTGCAGCACGGAACCACGTTTAGCAAATAGACACAACACTGTATACACAGCAATAGCGGCATAGGAGTGCAACAGATGAAACCCAACACTGCAACGATTGGGATCAAAAATAGGATCGGCCAAGAGATGATCCAGATCAACCAACATCGTGCTCACCAAAATCAACCAAGCGAACTTCCAACGATCGCGGTAAAAAAGATAAGCAATGCCCCCTGGTGCAAGAAAATGCAAACCGTAATGGATGCCTGTTTGTATGATAGCCGATATTTCCATGCCCAAATATACATACTGAACTTTCTCAGCGCTCTATTTTCCGAAATATTGATATTTTTGTTAGGTATTACATTAAGAAACTATTCATCATTACACCCTATGTCAAAAAATATCGAAACACTCCTCGCAGATCTACGCGAAAAAAAGATGCAGTTTGTAGAGGTTATCGCTCATATCGAAAAAAATTATCTACATACGCCGACAGCTTTCAAAAATGGGCAAGTTGAAAACGACGCTACTCAAAACCAAGGTAGCGCAAAAGTATTGGCTTTTGCTAGCCTCAACAAGCTGTCCAAAGAAGATACCTTGCTATTATTTGCCGAGCATTACCAGGCGGTGCTCGATGCGCCGGAAGCACAAGACCATCAGAACATCAGACAATTTATGAGCCAGGGTTGGGAAGGCATCACATTCGAAGGAGAAGCACTGCGCGCAAAATAAATATAGCCGATTTCCTCTCGACTAATATATATTTCTAAAATAAAATAGAAATAATATATTCAACATAGCGTGAAATCAAAAAAAATTACTAGCTTTAAGTGCGTCAAAAAATCCACTTCAGGTGGAGTATATCTAGTAGGAAATTCCCCGTCGTGAGATAGGGAATTCTTTTTTAATGTGCTCCGATTGCTGTACTGAACGAACCACCTTTTAGCTCTATACTTCGTATTACCTCTTGTCCGTGCACATAAATAAGGGTACCCGAAAATGTTCCCTCCACTACACGATCGTTGATATGATCAAGCTTTAATTCAAACTTATCCAATGTGGATAAGGTATTCCGGGTTGCTGCGAAATTAAGTTGTATATTATTCTCTGTTCGGTTATGCAGTGCGACTATGGTATAGGGGCTATTGTCATCCAATGCATAGTTTCCTGCCGACACACGGGTGCCCTCGCTCATCACGGAAAAAACGACCCAAGACGATCCATCGCTCGTGCCTTTCACTTCCAATGAATTTCCACCTTCTATCCAGCGCGCAGAAACATCGGTATAAACTTCCTCTTTGTCTCCTAGGGTCAATTTCATAAAATTCGTCGATTCACCCAGATCATCATCCACACTTTTGCTACAGGCGGTCAGTAGGAACAAGGCCAAGAAGGCATGAATCGTAGATTTCATATGCATAAGTTAATATTTTAGATGTAAGTTGATCGACCGTTCCCAAGCAATAATTGTACCCCAATAGCGACACGGAACCTCAAGCCAATGCAACTCCCTAATATACAACAAATTTCAGGATATTAAACCCTTAGAAAACGCTTTAACCTCCTCCTGCGTTCTATATAAAAAAGTATGCACAGGATTATACTGACAGAAAGGAACGGGAATGACTTGGTCTTGGACGTGACCGACTCGGCGGGCGCGGTCGTTATTACGGAAGTGACCTTGTTTGACGATGGCAACTTTAACGCGCGTGTGGGCTCGCATCACGTTTCGGAAGAAGTACGCAATGATATCAACCATTTCCTAGTTGAGCAAAACATTCAATTTACGCCGGAAGAATAAACACGATTTTCACCAACGTTAACCCAAGAAGTGAAGCGTGGGGGAAATCCCCCAAACTTTGCTTCTGTTGAACGTTTTTCTTACAGCTGACGCATCGGCTAATTGGGCTTTAGGTAATTGATCACTGAAATTACGTCGTCTTCACCGTGTCCTTTAGCGCTAGCTTCTTTCAAGGTTTGCAAGACCGCTGCACCAGCGGGGAAATGCGCTCCGAGGTCGGCCGCCAACGCGGCATCTTTTAACATCAAATCCAAGGCAAAGGCCGGTGAAAAATCTTCAGCAATCAAGAGCGGCGTTTTGACTTTTGTCGCTCCGCTCCCACTTGCGCTGGCGTTGACGATGTCAAGCATTTCTTCACGGGAGAGGCCAAGAGAGTCGGCGAACAAGGTCATCTCGGCTAGACCCTGGTACAGGATCGACAAGAAATAGTTCACCGCAATTTTTGCTGCCAGTCCCTTTCCATTCAGGCCTAGGTATCTAATGCTTTTACCCATAAACTCCAAATACGGACGTGCGCGTTCCAGATCTTGCGGATCGCCACCAACCATAAACAGTAAAGTGCCCTCGCGCGCAGGCTCGGTGCTACCGGCCACGGGCGCATCCAAAAGTGAGGCCTGTTTCACTTTCAGCGCCTGCCCGATATGGATCGAGCAATCTTGGGAAATGGTGCTTATATCCACAAACAACTTACCGGTTATATCGTGCATCAGCACCTGCTCATAAACGGCCTTTGCAGCTTCATCATTGGTTAACATGGTGAAGATAATTTCGGCGTGCGTGAGCAGATCCGTCATGTTTTCCGCGACATGCGTCGAGGCACCAAATCCTGCTGTCCGCGCCGCCGTCCTATTATAAACGCTGAGGCTAACGCCCGCATTTTCCAAATTCTTCGCCATGGGATGTCCCATGTTTCCGAGTCCGATAAATCCAATTTTTTCCTTATTCATGCGTATTAAATTATATTGTCAATACAGCGCCGACCTGTCTAGACACGATCGGGCCAATCGTTGGGCAATTCGCCACTAAATCCCATCTCCGGGAGGTTATCAATCTCCAACATTTCTTGATCCGATAGGGTAAAGTCGAATACATCCAAATTTTCAGCCATACGTTCGGCCGATGTGGACTTCGGAATGACCGATACGCCATGTTGAATCACCCAACGTAGGCAAACCTGCGATACCGTTTTGCTGTGTTTCTGTGCCAAGGATTCCAAGAGTGGATCGCCAAAAACCTTGCCACGAGCTAATGGAGACCACGATTCAATGGCGATACCTCTTTCCCTACAGTAGGCGAGCACCTCGGGCTGCCAATAGCCCGGATGAAACTCGATCTGGTTTAAAGCTGGCACAACGCGAGCCGTCTGTAACAGCGCATCGAGGTGCTCCGGCCAAAAATTGCTGACGCCGATAGATTTGATCTTACCCTCGGCCTGTAGTTCCTCCATAGCCCGCCAAGCATCGGCATTGGCCTGTTGCCAATTCGTATAATTTTTTGCGTTTGCAGGCCAATGGATCAGGTAGATATCGATATAGTCAAGTCCCAGCTTGAAAAGGGAACTACCGAAGGCCTGTTTCGTCCGCTCATAGCCCAACCCTTCGCGCCACAGTTTTGTAGTTACGACAATCTCTTCACGCGCGAGGCCGCTGCGGCGGATCCCCTCGCCCACTTGTTCTTCATTTCCATATTTGGCCGCCGTATCCAACAAACGGTACCCTTGTCTTAGCGCCTCCTGCACCGACTCAATGCCTTCTGCATCGGTCGCTTTATAGGTTCCAAAACCCAATAATGGAATCTGTTGTCCATCGTTCAATGTTATGTGCTCCATAAAATATTCAAATCATGATACGAACGCATCGTATGCCATTAATATAAGACAATTTAGTGGAAAAGTATGGCAATTTGACCATCCTTCTGTAAATAGCGTCGCTTAATTTCCTATTTTTGTTTACATGACAATAGATGAACTTAAAAGTGAGTTACTTGGAAAATCCTTTCCCGAAAAGGTTACAATATCGCCCGATCAAGTTGTTTTTGATGTGGAGCTCTTTCTAAAGACGCAATTCATTATGTTGGAGCTTTGGAAGAAAGATATCGGAAAATCACCGGCCTATATTCGGCTGATGCGATTTCGAGAAGCCGTCAATGCAAAGGACGGAGAGGCTGTTGCACATAGTTAGATCATTCTTTATCTGTAAAAAGAAGCCTTGCTAGCATCAATCGCAAGATGAGAGAAATATCCGGAATATATCGATTTACGAGTATCCATCTTCGGGATCTATCCGAGGTGGAACTGCTTTCGCACTACCATCTTGCCGATATTCCTAATCGTAACGCTATACATCAACTTCGCGTGCAGTCTATGCGCATCGATCAAGCTATTTTTAGCATGGGTGGAGCCATGGCTACAGATCACCAGATAGCGATACTGCAGCAGGAAGACGCGTTGACAGTGCAATGCTCTTGCGCCGCGGATTCTCCTTCCCTCTGCTATCATGAAATGCTGGCGCTCATCGCCTTGATTACACAGAAAAATTACCGCAGCTTTTTCGACACGGAAACCCGACGCACTATTTTCCTACCATATGCCAGCCGCTATGGCCTAGATAAGGAAGAAATACTGGACGCTTACTTCAACCTGCTCTACGATAAAGGAAACATGCTCGTCGACCTGAAGCAGGAGAATATTTTGGCGGTGGATGCCCATGCCGCAGATAAACAGCTGTCCGCTATCGTGCAAACCAAAAAGCCAAGAGCCGCATGGCGGCCTCCCGAAAAGAAAAGAATCTTAGTAATTAGCAAGCACCGTTTTTACCAACAACTACGTGTGGAGCTGTTGGACGTAGACAGCACACAATACGGAAAGCCAAAGCCTCCCTTCGTCTTTGTTGACCCCAAGCCCTTGTTGTGGAAAACAAAGGATATTGCGGAAGTCAAGCTGTATGCCGCGTTATCAAGCTTTCAGCACAACTATACGGAGGAGGCTGATGAAACTAACTTAGATGCTTTGCACGTGGTGTGCGAGTATGCGCGCGATTTTCCGATCTACTATCACGATCACACCATTTCCGAGAAGATCAGCAGCAAATCCATGCGCGAGATAAAACTGGCGCTATGGGATGCCTCCGTGGAAATATCTGTTTTTAAGCGTCAGCCCTTCTATGAAATCAAGGCCGTACTGCTCTGGAATGACGAACGTATTCCATTGAAACGCCTACATTTACAACATCAGTATTTTTTCTGCCGGCAAGACCATTTTCTACTCATACGGGATTTAGCCACACTGAAACTTTTGGAATATTTCCGAAAAAGCCCAGAGATCCTGCTGGTGCACGCCTCCAAGTACGATGAATTTGTGCGCCACACGCTGCAACCTTTGGAACATATGGTACAGGTCAACTACGCCTACGCGCGCCCAGCCAATGCCGAAGAAAAGGTGGTTTTCAACAAGAATCAAGAGCGCATCATCTACTTCAGTCAAGAAAACAGTTATATCAACATCACACCTGTGATGCGCTATGGCACGGTGGAGGTTGCTTTGTCCTCTAAGAAAAAGATACGCAGCAGGGATGAAAACGGGAATATCTTCGAGATGGAGCGTGCTTGGGATACCGAAGACCGCTTTCGGCAACTTTTGGTTGGGCAGCATGCGGAATTTGAGGCACAGCAACAGGAAATGGACTACTTCTACCTGCACTACCAGCATTTTTTGGCCGACGACTGGTTTTTAGAAGCCTTCGAAGCCTGGCGTAACGAAGGCATTACCCTGCTGGGATTCCAAGAAATGGGATTAACGAAACTCAATCCGCACAAGGCAAAGATCGCCATCCATATTGTGAGCGGTACAGATTGGTTTAACGTCAAGCTAACGACTTCCTTTGGCGAACAAGAAGTATCCATCAAACAACTACATCGGGCCATACGGCACAAAAGTAAATACATCACCTTAGATGATGGCAGTGTCGGTATGCTTCCTGACGAATGGATCATAAAAATAGCCCGCTATTTCCAGTTTGGGATGTTGGAAGCCGATCTATTGAAGATCCCTAAAATAGGCCTGACAGCCGTGGAGGAGCTCTTTGAGGACGAGCTATTGCCCCGTGAAATACGAGAGGAAGTAGACGAACTACAAAAGCGCTTATCCAACATTAAAAAGCGGAACAAGATTAAGGTGCCAAGCGCGCTCAAGGCCGAGCTACGCCCCTACCAACTGGATGGGCTACGCTGGCTGAATCAACTGGACGACCTTAACCTCGGCGGATGCCTAGCCGATGACATGGGATTGGGAAAGACCATACAGCTTATCGCCTATCTATTGCTACAGCAGGAAAAAGGGCAATCTGGTATCAACCTTATTGTCGCGCCCACTTCTCTCTTGTTTAACTGGCAACAGGAACTGGAAAAGTTTGCTCCTACCCTCAAGGTAATCTGCATCCAAGGCGCGTCAAGGGAAAAGTTATATAACACATTAAAGGAATATGATGTAGCATTGATTTCTTATGGATTATTACTTGCTGACATCAGCAAATTAAAAAAGCTAGTCTTCAACACCCTGGTCCTGGATGAATCCCAAGCCATCAAAAACCCCAGCTCCGAACGCTACAAGGCTTCAAGGCTCCTGACTGCCCGCATTCGCTTTGCACTAACAGGAACGCCCGTGGAAAACAGCACATTTGACCTTTATGGGCAGCTGTCCTTCGCCTGTCCCGGACTGTTGGGCAACAGACAATTTTTTAAAGACACATACGCCACACCGATAGACCGCTTTGAAGACGGAAAGCGTGCCAAATCCCTGCAACAAAGAATTGCGCCATTTATCTTGCGCCGTACCAAGAAACAAGTTGCCAAAGAGCTGCCCGAGAAGACAGAAATGACCATTTACTGCGAAATGGGAGCTCAGCAACGGGAAATATACGACAGCTATGAAGCGGAATTACGAGATTACCTGCAAGGAACAACCGATGACGAACTGCAGAAAAGCAGCATGCATGTACTGGCCGGCCTAACCCGCCTGCGACAGATATGTAATGCTCCATTTCTACTGAAAGAAGGCTACGACGCCCGTGTATCAGCTAAATTGGATGCTTTGGTCGAACGGGTGCAAGACATCAGTGCTGATCATAAAATCTTGATATTCTCCCAATTTGTTGAAATGCTCGATTTGATCAAGTCCGCGTTGGACGACGCACAGATACCCAGTAGCTACCTTACGGGAAAAACAAAAGACCGTGCGAAGGTGGTCAACGACTTTCAAACGAATGAGGAACAGCGCGTCTTCCTGGTCAGTTTGAAAGCGGGCGGCGTGGGATTGAACCTCACAGCGGCAGACTATGTTTTTCTGGTTGACCCCTGGTGGAATCCTGCAGTAGAAAACCAAGCCATCGACCGCAGTTACCGCATTGGGCAGGAGAAACAAGTGTTCGCCATTCGGCTGATTTGCCCGAACACCATTGAGGAAAAAATACAACGCCTTCAGGATAAAAAAAGAGAGCTCGCCGGGGAAATGATCAAGACGGATATCGATCTTACACGCAAGTTCAGTAAACAAGATTGGCTGGATTTACTGCAATGACAGTAAATCCAGCCAATAAATATCGCTAAGGGATGAAGCTCGATTTACTGCTTGTTAAGCACTAATCCTTTGGTAAAATCAAGAGCTGAATTATCCTTGAACACGAATTTCCCCTCCTTTTCTTCAATATCGGTATAGCCTTCCGTCGCTGTCTTCCCGTCCAGTTTGAAAGCCACTTCACGTACCGAGGTTTGACCTTCCGAAGTAAAGGTATAATCCGCGAGCAGGATACCATCTTTTACCTCCCCTTCAAAACTACCACTGTTGTGGTCTTTCTCTTTCCACGCATAGGTAAGGTGTCCTACGGCTTTGCTTCCCTGCATGGTTAAATGCAGGGCAACCGTATCGCCAGCTCGTTCGTAGCTGTAGGATCCAGCATAATCATTTTCTGCGGAGACCGTTTCCGTCCCCACATTCGCTAGGGAATCGGCATCGCTCTGTTCCTGTTTGGCAGATTGACCGCAAGCTGCACATATAAAAATAGCGCCAAAAAGATAGGCAAATGTTTTCATGGTATATTCGTTATGTTTTAATACAAGGTAGTTAAAAACAAATCGTGTACCAAAACTTTCCCTGCTATTTTGTCGTCTTTGCGACCTGTGCGGACAACTCGTTTAGCAAGGACTTTGCCTGATGGAGATCCTCGAGCCACGTAGCTGTGCGCTCCACCTTATTTAATTGTTGTATGGCTGTATCTAGGCGGTTCCATTCCAATTTTTTATCGGCTTGGGTTAGCTGTGCTTTCAATAGCTGTATTTTCTCATAATCCTGAATGCCTTCCAACATCCGTTCGTAGCGAATAGAGCTACGTCCTCCAGGGTACACCACATAGGTGTCGCCCGCTGGCCAAGTGCGGAAACGGGAGTCTTGCAGCGGGTTTTCAACCCAAGAATTGAAGGCCCAGCGCAGCATCCCGTCAAACCCTGCTGCTTCGGCATACCAAGCGAGAAAAGTCGATTCTGCCGGATCGGAAAAGGTAAACTGGTTAGGAAAACCATCGCTGCAGCAAATATAAAATGTTGTGTTCAATCCGCGTAACTTCCGACTATGCAGATCTTCAGCAGCGAAAGGATGGCCGATGGCAAGGCTGATATCTTCGCTGCTCGGGTAGCGTTGGTAGGTTTTTTGGTTGTCGGCATAGGATACACCAAGCTCTGGACACACTTTCTTCAACAGGGCAAAAGCCGCATCCATTTCCTCGCGCGAGCGTTCGTCCGTCGCAATGTTTGTGATATCCAGCCAGCCTTTAGCACGTAGGTGCTTCACAAAATTCCGTAAAAATGGCGTCCATAGCTCTTCGAAGATAGCGCTGCCCGGCTTGGCCGACACGTTGACCATCGTATTGCTTTTTTGATCCCGATAATGGATTTCATTATTCCATGGGACTATGGAGTAGCAATTGATCATCTTATTGACCCCTAGATCGAGCATAAACTGCACCCAACGATCAAAGACTTGATAATCATAGCTCCAGGTACCATCTTCTTTCTTGACCCATTGAATCATATCAGCGTAGGGATCGTAGGTCTGTACGTTCCAAGGATCTTTATTGAGCGTGGTGGTAATCACTTTTTGTCCCGCATCTGCCAAGAGCTGCATCACCGGTTTTAACGCTTCGAAATGCGCATCCGACCAAATCTCGGTGCCGGAAACGCGAGCCACTGCCGCCGGATGCTGCCACTGGTCGAGATGATACGTCCAAGACGATGCCTTGGGCAGGACTTGATCAAGCACGTTGACCCGTAACGTCAAAGGCGCTACCTTTCCCTCTGCGGTTTCTATGGTAACAAGACCTGTATAGGTTCCGGCTTGAGCATCTTCCGGAATACGGACAGTGATCCAGACGGGACGTACCTTTCGTGCTTCAAGGTCGTAGCTTGCGCAATCGTCCAACATATCGGCCACTAGCGAAGAAGCGAAATCTTTTGGATGGCGGTGTCCACAGCCCGAGGCAAATTCGTCGGTCATTACGTACCGTACAAACCGTGCCGAAACAACGTCGCTGGTCAACTGTGCCCCATCCGCAGCCTGCAAATTAGCAATACGAACACGCACGGAGGGAATATCGGCCGTTGTCCACAGCAGCAGCTGTGCCGATAGGCGTTCGCCACGCCATCCCGTAAGAGATTCCTCTTCTTTGCTCGCAATTGCTGGTGCCAACGACTTGGCATAGCGCTTATCGATGGTCACGAACGATCGTTGCAGCCCTTCCCCCACGGCCGACCAATCGGATAGTGTGTCGCCTGTGGGATCAGGTAATTCTTCAAATTCATGCGTCAAAGCTTTGGGCACCTGTGCCACAATGGTCGATACCGTCAGGGACAGGAAGAACATCAAAAAGTAATTTTTAAAAGGGCGTTTACTCATCGGTTATGATCATAAAATACGTTGATAGACCAAACTAAAGAAAATAGTTAGCGCAAACAAATTTGAAACGTATGCAAACGATTGACAAAAAAAATAGGGCTTCGTGAAAAGCCCTATTTATCTCCTTTATCAAGAAGGTTTATTTTTTCTTCGCATATAGCTCTTCGCGTTGTGTTTTTACGGCGTCCGAATTGATATACTCGTCGTAAGTCATCAATTTATCAATGATGCCGTTCGGCGTCAACTCAATAATACGGTTCGCCACGGTCTCCGTCAACTCGTGGTCACGAGAGGTAAACAACATAGATCCTTTAAAATCTTGCATGCCATTGTTGAGCGCGGTGATCGATTCGAGATCCAAGTGGTTGGTGGGTTCATCAAAAATCAAGAAATTGGCTCCTTGCAGCATCATTTTCGAAAACATACAGCGCATTTTCTCACCTCCCGACAGTACAGAAACCTTTTTCATGACCTCTTCCCCCGAGAACAGCATTTTTCCTAAAAATCCGCGAATAAATTGTTCGTCGGCATCCGGCTTTGTCGTGTAATTGCGCAACCAATCAACTAAGTTATCGTTTACCCCATCAAAATAATTAGCATTTTCAATCGGCATATCCGTTGGAGTAATGGTAATACCCCATTTAAACTCACCGGTGTAATCACTATCGCGTCCTGCTAGGATCTCATAAAACGCAGAGGTCACCAAGGAATTTTCGGATAGCACGGCAATCTTATCGCCTTTGTTGATCATGAAGGTAATATCCTTAAAGTAGGTTTCACCGTTCACTTTCTTGCTTAAACCTTCTACCGTCAAAATCTGGTCGCCGGGTTCACGATCCATTTGGTTGAACATAATCGCCGGATACTTTCTGTTTGAAGGCTTAATATCCTCAATATTGAGTTTATCCAACGCTTTTTTACGTGATGTCGCTTGTTTCGATTTGGACGCATTGGCCGAGAAGCGGCGGATAAATTCCTGCAACTCCTTCACCTTATCTTCCATCTTCTTATTCTGGTCAGAACGTTGCTTTAACGCTAATTGGGAAGATTCATACCAGAACGAGTAGTTACCACTATAAATGGTCATTTTACCAAAATCGATATCGACGATATGCGTACATACGTGGTCTAAAAAGTGACGGTCGTGAGAAACGACCAACACCGTAGCCTCATAACCTGCAAGAAAATCTTCCAACCATGCAATGGTATTGATATCCAGGTCATTGGTAGGCTCATCCAAAATCAATACGTCAGGATTACCAAAAAGTGCCTGCGCTAGGAGCACACGAACCTTTTCGTTACCATCTAGCTCCTGCAATAATTTATAGTGCAACTCTTCTTTGATGCCTAGGTTGCTCAACAAGGTCGCTGCATTGCTTTCCGCATTCCAACCGTCCATTTCAGCAAAAAGGCTTTCCAATTCGCCCGCACGTTCACCGTCAGCATCCGAGAAATCTTCTTTCATGTAGATCGCATCTTTCTCCTTCATCACTTTGTACAGCTCTTGGTTACCCATCATCACGGTTTCCAACACGGTAAACTCATCAAATTGGTAGTGATTTTGGCTCAGCACCGACATACGCTCGCCCGGTGTGAACGAAACGGAACCTGTCGTTTGATCGACTTCGCCAGATATAATCTTCAGGAATGTAGATTTTCCGGCACCATTCGCACCAATAATTCCGTAACAGTTTCCAGGGGTAAATTTTAAATTGACATCTTCGAACAGCACGCGCTTGCCGAAACGAAGGCTTAGATTTGAAACATTAATCATGCGGGCAAAGATACGCTTTATTCTTGGATTTTGGATGCTTATTTAGAGTGCATTAAGGAAACGGGCGCTGTATTTGTGCGCTAAATAAAACACAGCGCAAATATGAAAAAGAGTCATCACATTACGAGCATAATCCCATAACAAAAAAAATATCTGTAACAATATCCAATGCTCGACGACTAACCAACAAACTATTATACTCGACATGAAAACAATATTAATGACTCTCGCCGCTCTACTGTTGTATGTATACGCTGTAGCGCAAGAAAATTCGTTGCTTTGGAAGGTTTCCGGCAATGGACTAACAAAAGATTCCTATGTTTTTGGCACACTGCACATGGCTTGCAGCACAGACTTTCGCATACCTGAAAAGGTGAAGACTGCTTTGGGCACGACCGATGCCATTGCTGTTGAGGTGGACGTAACCGACCCGAAGAACATGGCTTTGCTACAGAGTAAGATGGCTCCGAAACCGACATTCTTTGACGGCCTTGGAGCCGATAAGAAAAAGGCCATCGATAGCGCGCTTGTCGCCAATGAAATTCCGCCGGCAATTTTCGATCAGGTTTCACCGACCGTAGCCCTATCGTTGCTGACCATCAAAGGATTTGACTGCCCAAGTATGCAAGATATCAAAATGATGGAGCATGAGCTCAAAATATTGCCCCAAGCCGAAGGAAAGCCTGTTGCAGAGCTGGAGAGCGCGACCTTTCAAATAGATTTGCTCGATAGCCTATTTTCTGCAGAAGATCTATACAATTACCTCACGTCCAATATAGACGCCAAAGCATACAGCAAGGAATTGGTTCATGCCTACTTCAGTGAAAACCTACAAAAGATCGAAGAGATGACCATGAATACAGCCTTTCTTTCAGGACCGAAACAAGAAAAGCTATTGGATGCGCGCAACCAAGTGTGGTTGCAGAAAATGCCAGGCATGATGAAAGAAAAGTCATATGTATTTGCCGTGGGTGCCGCACACTTGGTCGGCAAAAATGGTGTTATTCAGTTACTACGCAATCAAGGTTACACGGTAACTGCTGTAAAAAACTAAGTCATCAAAAATGCGGTATCCCTTGTTTTCTGATACCGCATTTTTCTAAATTTAAACCACTCTATTTTTAAAATACTTAGCTTTGGGTTTCTGCGAAAGATCGATCAAGTAGCCATTTATAATGGCATACTTCAGCGTGCCTCCACTACTCAACAAGAAGTTGCTTGTCCCCAAAAGACTAATCTGGGCCGTCGGTGTAAAGGAGGTCTGCGTGAAAACCACCAACGGCAAATCATGTAAGCGGTCGGTGCCTTTACTGTTCACTTTAACGGCAACAAATCCTTCTTTCAACAAATTCCAAGCACGATCCATGGTAATATCTTCTACCGTCTCAAAGGTCTGTGGATAGCTCTTGCCCTGTACAAACTTTAAACCTTGCTCTTCCAGTTCGTCATAGCCGTAGGCGATATCCAAATCGCCGATATCCTCTACATGGCCACGAACAAAATAATCACGACCAACGGTAATCTCCGTCCGTCGCAAGGCAATATCAGTTTTTAAGGAAACGTTATCGGTCGTCAGATCGACGCCTCGCAAAACCACGTCATGCATTTGCGAGGCATTGAACGGAATCTTGTCGTAATCATCGGCATCGTATTGCGCATACGATCCTTGTGCTATTTCCATCAGCGCGTTGAGGATAATAGCGAAGTTCAATCTTCGAATTTCCTGCTTTTCAGGATCTCCCTTTTTACCGCCTGACTCAATCAGCACCGTACTGGCCCCCCAACTTTGGAAGTTGTCGCCAAAACCACGCGGACTGTAGGTATCGTCGTACTTGGCCACGGCGTCAGGCACGTACTGTTGCAACAAGGCATTCATCCCTACAATAAGCTGCATGGCTCCCTTACGCACCTCGTTCACTTCGCGTGCTTCGTTGTAGGCTGGCGCCAACATGGAAATAGTCACCGGATTTTTCGTTTCCGGCACATTGTAATAAATACTTTGATCATGCAGATTGAATCCATAACTGGGCTTCACGTCTTTTGCCATTTTGCGAAGAAGTGCGCCTTCTACCGTTTGACCTACCCGGGCATCGCGGTTCAAATCGATATGTTGTGCATTACGTCGTGTATAGCGTTCCGCACCATCAGGGTTAAGCATAGGGATAAAATGCATCTCCAAGTTGTCATTCAGCAATTGGCGAACGGAATCAAAGCCGTCCCCCTTGCCCTCCAAGAAATTGAACAGATCAAATAGCGCCATCGTCGCAGTAGGTTCGTCACCATGCATCTGCGACCAGAGCATAACTTTCTTTTTACCCTGACCGTACTGGATTTTATAGATCGCTCGATTTTCAAACGACTGACCAATTTTCTTTACCGAAAAAAGGGGATTTCCTTGGTGCTTCTTAACCAATGAATCCACCTCTTCATGTTTGAAACGGCGATGTACAATTGCCGTTTCCTTGAATTTTTCATGCAGTGTATTAAATTGCGTCGTATCCAGCTTCATAGCATTTGAATAGTCTGATTTTGTTTCTGGAGACAGCGTTGTACAAGCCTGTAGCATAGCCAGTATGCCCACGATAACGAGGTTTCTATTCATCATACTAAAATAACACTGTTCTAGCCCTTATTGTTTCCTCACTTTATGCCCCGGCCGAGAAAAGAAATCTTCGTACCTCTAGATCGATCTGCCGCAGGCTTCCGATGGTCTTATCGGTTAAACAACAAACGATGACCGGCACCAGCCTCCAAAATATGGCCTTCCGTAAAGGCGATATTGCCCGATACAATCGTATGAACGATGCTGGACGAAAAGGTGTGTCCCTCAAAAGGAGACCAACCACACTTTGATAGGATGTTTTCTTTGCTGACAGTGTAGGGTTTTTGAAGATCCACTAATACCAAATCCGCCCAGTATCCTTCCCTGATAAAGCCTCGGTTTTCCACTTGAAACATGATAGCCGTGTTGTGCGCCGTCTTTTGTACCAGTTGTTCTATAGTAAGCTTTCCTTCCTTCACCATGTCTAGCAATGCCTGCAGGGCATGTTGCACCAATGGTCCACCGGAAGGTGCCTGCGCATAGGGCTGTATTTTCTCTTCTAAGGTATGCGGCGCGTGGTCGGTCGCGATCACATCGATATGCCCATTCAGCACTGCCGCCAGAATGCCATCACGATCTGCCGCTGTTTTCACTGCGGGATTCCATTTAATGAAATTGCCCTTCTGCGCATAGTCGCTATCGGAAAACCATAAATGGTGCACACAGGCTTCCGCGGTAATGCGTTTTTCCGTTAATGGAAGGCTGTTGTCAAAGAGCTCCGTTTCCCGAGCGGTGGATATGTGTAGGATATGTAATCGCGTATTGTGTTTTTTTGCCAAGTCAACTGCCTTTGATGACGAAAGGTAGCAGGCTTCTGCCGAGCGGATGAGCGGATGCATTGCCGCCGTTAAACCTTCATCTCCATATTGCTCTTTAAAATCGGCCAAGTTTTGTTTGATGGTCGCTTCATCTTCGCAATGTACGGCAATCAAGGTGGGTGCCTCCTTAAATATCTTTTCTAGGGTGTCTTCATTATCCACCAACATATTTCCTGTTGACGATCCCATAAAGATCTTTATGCCACAAACATCGCGTGGATTGGTCTTCAGCACTTCCGCCAAATTATCGTTTGCTGCCCCCATAAAGAAGGAGTAATTAGCCAATGACTTCTCGGCAGCAATTTCATATTTATCTTGCAGCAATTTCTGTGTTAAGGTATTGGGTACCGTATTGGGCATTTCCATAAACGATGTCGTTCCACCGGCAACAGCAGCCCTACTTTCGTGCCAGATATCCGCCTTATAGGTTAAGCCCGGTTCACGAAAATGAACCTGATCGTCAATGAGACCAGGCAACAGATGAAGCCCTGTTGCATCGATAACTTGATCGGCCTGATGCTCGATATGTTCGGCAATCATCTCGATGCGACCGTGATTAATATATACATCGGCCGTGATCGTCTTTCCTTCGTTGACTATTTGCGCGGATTTGATAAGAATTGAAGACATAGTATACTAGTAATATAGCGGATAATACAAATAAATAATAACGTGCACGTTGTTGATTTTGCGCGCCAACGAATTTACGAATCAAGGATGAAAAAACAGCAAGCATGAAAAGAAAAAGCCCGTAATCGGGCGATTACGAGCTTTCCTATTAACCAATTATAAACTTAAATTATGAGATCGCAAATCTAACTTTTTCCGAACAACTTTGCAAGTTACAACGTCTATTCGTAGCTATCGATCGACCTCACCCAACACAATATCAATAGATCCCAAGATGGCAATAAGATCCGCTATCAATTGCCCTTTGCCCAATTCGGGCAATACGGACAAATTGTTAAAGCTTGGCCCTCTTGCTTTTACCCGCTTGGGTATATCCGTTTTCTCTTGTGTGACGAAATGAAAGCCCAGTTCACCTTTTGGGTTTTCGGCACGCATGTAATATTCCTGTGATTTTAGGTTAACCTTTTTCGGAACGAGCGCGCGTGGGTCAAACTCAGGCGTTCTTTTAAAGTCGTCGCGCAGACGATGCAAACACTGTTCAATGATCTTCACGGATTCCTTTACTTCATCCACGCGGACTTTGTAGCGGTCCCAACAATCGCCCAGCGTCCCCATTTCGCCCTTGCCTACAGGAATCTCAAACTCCAGCTCGGGGTAAACGGAGTATCCATCCACGCGGCGCAGATCCCACTTAATTCCAGATGCTCTTAGCATAGGACCGCTGCAGCCATAGTTTATCGCTACATCGGCAGGCAGTGCGCCAATATTGGCCGTACGCGAGATGAAAATCTGGTTGTTCGAAAGCAATTCATCCAATTCCACCAATTTAGGCTTGAAATAGTCTACAAAATCATGGCATCGATCTTCGAAGCCCACCGGTAGATCATAAAAAAGCCCGCCTACCCAAATATAATTATAAAGCATACGCGAGCCCGAAGCCCATTCTAACATGTTCATGATGTGCTCACGATCGCGAAAACACCACATAAAAGGAGTAAAAGCACCGATATCGATACCGTATGTGCCTATCGCGATCAAGTGGGAGGCAATACGGTTGAGTTCACATACCAACACGCGAATGTATTCCACACGCTTGGGAATTCGCTGATCAATGCCGAGCATCCGCTCTACGCCCATCACAAATGCGTGGCTATTGTTCATAGAAGACAGATAGTCTAGTCGATCTGTAAAGGGAATAGTTTTCCCATAATTCATGGATTCGGCATGCTTATCAAAACAGCGGTGCAAATACCCCAAATGGGGAATAATATCCTTTACGATCTCGCCGTCAGTGATCAATTCTAACCGCAACACACCGTGCGTAGACGGGTGCTGAGGCCCCATGTTGATCACCATCTCTTGTGCGCTTACTGCCGCTATCTTTTGTTTATATCGTTCTAATGCTTCCGAATACTTCATGTTGTTTGCTTACTTTATCGCAATTCCGTGGTAAGTCTCGGCATCTTGATAATCCTTTCGCAAAGGATATCCATCCCAATCGTCCGGTAATAAGATGCGTCGAAGATCGGGGTGTCCCGTAAAGAAAATCCCCATAAGATCATAAGCCTCCCGCTCATGCCAATCTGCCGTTCGCCAAACGGCTGACACCGAAGGCAGCTCGGGCAATCGATGTAAGGCACGATCATTATGAAGTTCTACCTTAAGCGTCACCTGCGTTTGATAAGGTATAGAGGCCAAATGGTATACTACGGTGAAACGTCCTTCCGGAAAATAGTCTACCGCGGAGATATTGGAAAGAAAATCAAAATAGCACCCCTCGGTATCGCGTAGAAAAAAACAGATGTCCACGATGAAATCGGGATTGACTACAAGAATCGGCTGCAAGCCCTGCTCATCTAGACGCAATATAGCTGCCTCACCAAATTTGTCGATCAATAAGGTTTTTACCTGTTCCACCATCATTTACGGAGCTAAACGTTGGCACAGCCATGCCCCTTCCTGAAAAACATAGGCAATACGATCATGTAGGCGACTGCTTCTTCCCTGCCAAAACTCGATGTGCATCGGGCTTACCTGATAGCCACCCCAAAATGCAGGGCGTGGAATTGTCTCCTGTCCGCTAAATGTTGCTTCGACCTCCTGCAAGCGCGTTTCCAAAACGGAACGATCAGCAATCACCTGGCTCTGCGGCGAAGCGAGCGCACCAAGTCGGCTGCCCCTCGGGCGCGAAGCGAAGTACTCGTCAGAATCTTCCGAAGGAAGCTTCTCCACCCAGCCTTCAATGCGCACCTGACGCTGTAATTCGGGCCAGAAGAAGAGCAGGCTCACCTGTTTGCGCTGCAACATGGACTGCCCTTTCTTACTGTGGTAATTGGTAAAGAAACTGAAGCCCGAAGGTCTTATATCCTTCAGCAGAACCACCCTTGACGATGGATAGCCATCATCGCTTATCGTGGACAGCACCATAGCATTAGGTTCCAGGACTTCTGCCCTCAAGGCTTCATCAAACCATCGTTGAAACTGTGCAATAGGATTAGGTAGCACATCACGTTCATCTAACGTAAATTTGCTGTAATCTTCCCGTATTGCGGCTATATTTTTATCCGTAATAGACATGGTTAAAGTCTCGTTGATACAAAAGCAAACTTAATCAAAAGCGATGGCTTTACCGAAAAACGGCATAAAAAATTGCTTTTTTCTGTAAAATAGCTTATATTAATAGCGTAATGCCACCCCGCACCGCATAGACGGAACAGGATTGGTGATGTTCCTTTTTTCACTTAAACGCGCTTTGCCATGTTCAATATACACGTCCCAAAGAAAGGTAGTCTCTTACTCTCCGAGCCCTTCATGCTTGATAGTAACTTCGAACGATCCGTTATTTTACTCTGCGAGCACCATCCAGAGAATGGAACGATGGGACTCGTGATGAACAGTAGATCTTCGCTGTTGCTCTCGGCCATTTTCCCGGATGTAGAACGAAACGACTTTCCTCTCTATGTTGGAGGTCCCGTCAATGTAGACGCTTTGTTTTTTATTCACACGGTAGGCGAAAAGATTGAGGGAAGCTGGCCGCTTATGGATGGCGTACATTTCGGTGGAGACCTACAGCAAGCGCTCAACCTGATCAACGACAACCTTTTGCAACCTGAGCAAATCAAGTTCTTTTTGGGCTATGCCGGTTGGAATGTGGGGCAACTAGATCAAGAGATCGAACAAAACAGCTGGGTGATACATAATAAATTTCCCTCGGAACTGCTCTTCATCGAAGACGGAGAAAATCTGTGGAAGCATGCCCTAATTAGTTTAGGGCCTAAGTTTGCCCATGTGGCAAATTTCCCTAAAACACCTGATCTAAACTAAATTCCAAAAAAAGCCTGGTGGAGGCTAGCGCTCCAAGAATACCATCCCGGACAGTTCCACCTCAGCCACATATTGAAGGGCATTTTCGATAACCAGAAATTGGTTCAGATCGGTTTTGATATACGAATAGGATGTAAAATCGACATCGATCTTATCAGGCACCCAAGACGGATCGATACTACTCATTTCGGAACAGGTGCGAAGTGCATTATAACCTTTACCTTTTAGCTCGCGGAGTACCTTATAATTTAGTTTAACAAATTCCATCATAGAAGAACTTCAGTTTTAGGACATAGATATATGACAAGAACAGCCTGTCGAGACTTTTGTTTAAACGATTTGATCTAAAATCCGAATAGCCTTGTAAAAATCATAATACACTTACGTAGTTTTTCTGTAATAGGGCAATCACCTCTTTGGCCGTCGCCAAAGCCGATAAAGGATTTTGTCCGGTAACAATATTATCGTCAACCATTGTATGCGACATGAATGGAACCTTTGACAAGCTGATATCCGCCCCATGCTCACGAAGGCGGGTTTCCAACAGAAACGGAACGCTTTTGTTTCTTAAAATCATACCCTCTTCCAAATTAGAGAATGCCGTTAATCGCTTTCCACGGAGAAAGCCAAATATATTGCGCTCTATAGCAAATAAAGCCGCCGAGCCGTGGCATACGGCACCTATGACTTTGGAATCATGTATACAGTGGGTCAGGATGGCGCTGACAGATGCATCATCGACCAAGTCCCACAGGGGGCCGTGACCTCCCGGAATAAAGACAGCATCATAGCGTGATGGTAGAATCTTCTCCAATTTTTCCGTCGAAGCAAATATGCGTTGCGCATCTTCATCTTTCAGAAAGCGTTTGTTGGAAACGGCAAGATGCTCGGTGAGCTTACTCAATGGGTCTACCGGAGGCGTTCCGCCTTTCGGGCTGGCCAGCGTCACGCGATAGCCCGCATCGATAAATGCGTAATAAGGATCCGTAAACTCCCCTAGCCAAATACCGGTCTTTGCATCGGTATTGATCATGTCTTCGTGGGAGCTGAGTATAAAAAGTATTTCACGATGTGCCATAACTGCGTCTTTCTTCCTAAGTATGTTTAACAATGAACCACGTTCCCGCCATAATCGTTCTTCAAAAGAAAGATTTTCGGTCGGCTCGTCAATAAAAGCGGTTACGGTTGAGAAGACGTATCCGTTTGTTGGCTGTCAGAAACAAAGGAGAATCCTTCTTGACCTGAGTTCAACAGCCAAGAAGGAATAAAAATTTACAAGGGTAAAAAATGAGTTTGAAAAGTATGCTCTTCGGCTCCGGTATAGGAATAATAGCGTGGTAAAAACCACCCTAATGCTTGCATCACCGCACGATAATGGGCCTCCGTTTCAAATTGCCAAGGGGTGAGATTAAACACCAGATCCTGCCCTTTTCCATCATTGGAGCGATCCATAAGGCATACTTTAGGATCTTGTACACCTTGTGCCCGTAAAAATTCACGAATCACCCCGCGAGCTTTGATCGGCAAAATAAGTTCAGACGGAGCACCTACCAAGACCTGCTCGTCCGAGGTAATCGTTTCATCGCCTCCTCCGCCCCGTGCAAAAAGGTGGTCATTTGGTATTGCGAAGGTGCGATGTACCGAATAATGCAGTAGATCGCCATAGGACAACACCCATTCCACTTCACCTGCTTTTGGCTCTAGGGCGATACCTAAACCGTTATCAAGCAGAAAATCATCAAGCATATGCTCTAAAACATAACATTGAAATGGCTTATTGGCCTCTGGGATAAAAATTTGAAAATACGGAAAATTATCTGGTCCTTGAATAACTTGAGGATCGCCGCACACAAAACTGGCGGTGGCCACGTGCGTTAGAAAATTACCTACCCAATCGTCATCTCTCTCCTCCCGAGGTACGCGCAACAGCTGATCGATAATAGCGGTATGGGCAAGATTGCCCAAATAAGCATCGTCATTTGACGCCTTATCATCCATTTCCGGCGCAACCTCTGCCATACCCTGCTTATGGTCTACAGAAACCATCTCCGATGGCATCGTTGCTTTTGGCTCTTCGCTGATGGATTGATCCGGCGGTGCAACATGGCTGGTATCAACATTGTCCATGACCTCTTCTTCGGAGGTAGCACGCGGTTCGACTTCTCGCAGCATATCTTCAGCAGGATCTGTTTCACCGGTGTCAGCAGGTGTTGCATCCAAAGGTACTTTAAACTTATTTTCCAGTGCGGGTTTTACACTATCGCCAGTATCTTGCGGAGCATCTATTTCCTCCGCTTGATTTGTGTGCCCGCCTTTCGTTTCTACAAACTCATCCTGTTTGCGCTTCTTAAAAAAATCTAATATGCCCATACCATCTAAATCAAGCCTCAAGATATTCAAATCTTTGAAAAAACCCAAGCCTCGAGTCAATTTAAACCTTATTTGTTGGCTTTTTGAGCCGTGTATAGCGTGGATCATCGACATTTTGAATCGCCAACAAACACGACTTATTAAATAGACTAACATTACCGCTAAAAACCTTATCTTTGCATCAATTCATCATTCGCTTTTCAGCCTGCTGAATACCAATACATTGTAGCATTTAGGTTATCCATGATCAGATTAGAAGAGATCAATAAAATATTTTACAAGAAAAACAAGGCGGTACAGGCTCTCAAGAATGTATCGCTAGAAATAGCGAAAGGGGAGATCTTTGGCATCATTGGCTATTCAGGCTCCGGCAAAAGCACCTTAGTTCGCACCATCAACTTATTGGAGCGGCCTAGCTCTGGCGAGATATACCTCTCCGGTCAAGCCATCAGCACACTATCGGAGAAACAACTGATTCCCTATCGTCGGAAAATAGGCATGATCTTTCAACACTTCAACCTGCTTTCCTCCCAAACGGTGTTTGACAACATCGCCTTTCCCTTAACGCTGGCAGGCATGCCCAAAGAACAGATCGAGGCACGCGTCAAAGAGCTGCTGAACTTGATAGACCTTGAGGAAAAGAGCGACGATTATCCGGCAGCACTATCCGGAGGACAAAAACAAAGGGTGGCCATCGCACGTGCGCTAGCGTCTCAACCGGAAATCCTGCTCTGCGATGAGGCAACCAGTGCCTTAGATCCACAGACAACTCGATCCATCTTATCGTTATTAAAACGTATAAATCGAGACTTGGGTATAACCATCGTGCTCATTACTCACCAAATGGAGGTAGTACGTGCAGTATGCCATCGCGTAGCCGTGATCTCGCAAGGCGGAATAGTGGAGGAAAACACCGTTGAAAAGATCTTCAACGATGCCCAATCGCCCATTACCAAAGAATTGTTAAACCCATCCTTAGTTATTGATTAATCCCTCCTAGCATCATGTCTGAAGCAACACTTTCTTTATTGGCAAAAGGAACCTGGGAAACCCTAGTCATGACCTTTTCTTCCGGTTTTTTTAGTTTCCTGTTGGGGTTACCTTTAGGGATTTTACTTTTTCTAACAAGAGAACGACAGCTACTGGCCAATAAATCGGTCAACCGCACAATTGCATTCTTTGTTAACATCTTCCGTTCCATTCCTTTTATCATCCTTATTGTATGGATGATTCCCTTTACGAGGGCCTTGGTCGGCACCTCCATTGGAATGAAAGCAGCCATTGTTCCCCTCAGTATTGGAGCGGCTCCCTTCGTCGCCCGCTTGGTAGAAAACTGTTTGTTGGAAATCCCTTATGGGATTATCGAAGCGGCGCGTTCCATGGGTGCATCTACGCTACAGATTGTACGCCGAGTGCTTATCCCGGAAGCGCTACCCGCACTAATAAACAGCAGCTCGCTCACGCTGATCACCCTAGTAGGCTATTCCGCGATGGGCGGTGCCGTAGGTGCCGGCGGATTAGGCCATATCGGCTACCAATATGGTTATGTAGGCTACGACGCATTTATCATGAACATGGTGCTCCTCCTTTTGATCGGTATTGTATTTGGCATCCAATTTTTAGGCGATAGGCTGTCAAAAAAGGTGGACCACCGGAAGTAATTAAGTCGCAAACACAGTATAAACGTAAACATAATATACGCATGAAATTCAACCTTACACAAGCAGCTGCATCCTTCGTCCTCGCAGCAACATTATGGTCTTGCGGTGGCAACGAAGCTTCTTCTGACATCCTCAAAGTGGGCGTACAAGCGGGGCCCGAATATAGTTTGGCCGAAGCAGCGCAAAAGGTCGCCAAAGAAAAATACAATTTGGATGTCGAACTGGTATCGTTCAATGATTACGTAATGCCCAACGAAGCGCTACAGCAAAAAGATATCGATGTCAATGTTTTCCAAACCAAGCCCTACCTTGACGTGCAAACAGAGAGCCGTGGCTATAACTTTGCTATCGTGGGCAACACCTTTGTTTATCCAATGGCTGGGTATTCAAAAAAAATAAAGAACATCGGCGAGCTGAAAAATGGCAATACGGTCGTGATTCCAAACGACCCAACAAATCTTGGACGAGCGCTGTTACTGCTGCAGGAAGTCGGACTAATCAAACTGAAGGCCGATGTTGGCATATTACCTAAACTACAAGACATTACCGAAAACCGCTTGAACCTTGAGATCCTAGAGCTGGAGGCACCGCAACTGCCCCGCACCTTGGACGACGCAAAGGTCACGGTGGCCATTATCAACAATAACTTCGCCGCCAGCAACAATTTGACAGCGAAACGCGACGGCATCTTCGTGGAAAACGAAAAATCACCTTATGTAAATATCATCGTCAGCCGTGAGGACAACAAAGATAACGAGAAAGTAAAGAATTTTACAAAAGCTTATCAATCGGATGAGGTAGAGGCCAAAGCGGAAGAAGTGTTTAAGGGGGGAGCCGTCAAAGGCTGGTAAGCAAACTATACACTAATAAAAAAGGTAAGCTCTATGCCGGAGAGCTTACCTTTTTTGTGTCATTTTCCATTGCCCCCTGCTTGCTTTTTTCGGAAAAACAAGACACCCCAGACCTGACAAAACAGCGAGCAAACAATACTACAGGTTAAATATCATGACTTTCTGTTTTGCAGGTTCCTCTGAAAGGCTTTGTACTTCTTTTTTCAGTAGATCCGGAAAATCGTCGATCTTCGTTAACCACGCCTGAAATAAGCTGTCGCTAATTTCATCTGGACAGACAACCTGTCCAACGTTGCATTCATTTTAAACATTATTTTACGTCGAAAAATACAATTTTTCAGACGACTACTCATCGATGTGTATCCCATTACATATTGCGTTGAGGATCTGGAATAAATGGTGTACAACTTTTAAGAAACAAAAACCGTCCTCCTGCTGTTTTCCTTACGTAAGGATTTTATATATAACATAAACGATATGGCGAAGATAGTCGCAGAGCAATTGGTAGAGATGTTGGTAGAAGCTGGCATAAAGCGCGTATATGCTGTCACGGGAGATAGTTTAAATTTTTTCAATGAGGCCATTCGCAAAGATGGACGCATTAAATGGATACACGTAAGGCACGAAGAAGTGGGCGCTTATGCCGCTGCAGCGGAGGCCGAGCTGGATGGCATTGCTTGTTGTGCGGGAAGCTGCGGTCCCGGACATATCCATTTAATCAATGGCGTATATGAAGCGCATCGATCTCACCTACCGCTGTTGGTTATCGCATCAACGATACCAACCAACCAAATGGGAACGGATTATTTCCAAGAAACCAATACGTATAAGCTATTCGATGATTGCAGCGGCTATAACCAATTGGTGACTACAGCCGAGCAAGCACCTCGAATTTTCCAAACAGCCATACAGCACGCCATATCCCAAAAAGGGGTCAGCGTCATCGGGCTCCCGGGCGACGTATCGGAGCTAAAAGCCGTAGAACCGCACACTTCTCAGAAAATTTACCCTTGCCAGCCCATCATCCGCCCCTCGGATTACGAACTTCAGTGCATCGCTCAGCTACTCAACGAAGCTAAAACTGTTACCATTTATGGTGGAATTGGCTGCGCAGGAGCCAAGGAAGAGCTTGCTGAATTGGCCGAAAAAATAAAAGCCCCCGTGGGTTATAGCTTTCGAGGAAAAATGCATGTACAGCTGCATGCTCCATATGATGTCGGTATGACTGGATTATTGGGCATCCCCTCTTGCTACCAGGCCATGAAAGAAGCCGATGTGCTGTTGCTGTTAGGAACAGACATGCCCTACGACGCTTTTATGCCCAAAGACAACAAGATTATCCAGATAGACCTCGCGCAAAGCCGACTAGGCCGACGCGCCGATCTAACCATCGGTGCTGTGGGCGACGTCAAAGAAACCATCAAGTCGCTGCTCCCCTTCCTCGAAGAAAAAGAAGACCGTTCTTTCTTGGATTCTTTTGGCACTTTTCATCAGAAGGTTCAAGAGCGTCTTCATCAGTATGTGGAAAGTAATGGTGAAAAAGATGCGATTCAACCCGAGTTTCTGGCAGATAAGATCAATTCCCTTGCTGAAGACGACGCGATATTCACGGTGGACACCGGAATGTCCTGTGTTTGGGGAGCGCGCTACATACAGCAAACCGGTAATCGGGACTTATTGGGATCGTTCAATCATGGCAGCATGGCTAACGCCATGCCGATGGCAATCGGCGCTGCGCTTGCACATCCCAACAGACAGGTAATCGCGTTTTGTGGCGACGGAGGACTGTCTATGCTACTGGGCGACCTGTCTACCATCAAACAATATAACCTGCCCGTAAAACTCGTGGTTTTCAATAACAGGGCGTTGGGCATGGTGAAACTCGAGATGGAAGTAGCCGGCTTGGTGGATAATGAAACGGCAATGGAAAATCCAGATTTTGCTAAAGTTGCGGAAGCCATGGGTATTCATGGCATGAATATACATGAACCAGCAGACGTTGAAGATGGATTACGGAAGGCACTCAGTTTCGATGGACCATTTCTACTCAACGTATTTACCAACCCGAATGCGCTCGCTATGCCAGCGCATATCACCAAGGAACAGGTGTTGGGCATGACGGAAAGTATGGCCAAGATGATCTTGGGCGGTAGAATGGATGAGGTGTTTGACACTATAAAATCAAACTATAAACACTTGAAGGAAATTTTCTAACACCAGAAGATGAACGCGTCTCTAGCGCAGCTAATCTGCGGTAGAGACACGTAAAAAAACTACGGCTTAAGCTCTGCCGATTTCGCCCAGATGTTGATATGGCTATCCAGCGCATGGCGGTCTATCGCAGCAAGTTCCTCCTCGGAAAAATCTAACCGACCCAATGCGCCCACGCAGTCAATAACTTGTTGCGGCTTGCTAGCACCTATCAAGGCTGAGGTTACCCGCTTATCCCGCAACACCCAAGCTATGGCCATTTGTGCTAAGGTTTGTCCGCGCTCTTCCGCCATTCGGTTCAACGCCTTGACACGACCTAAATTCTCTTCGGAAAGAAAGCTGGTAGATAATGACTTCCCTTGGCTAGCACGGCTACCCTGCGGTATCTCTTGCAAATATTTATTGGTCAACATACCCTGTGCAAGTGGCGAAAAGACAATTGATCCAATGCCAGTGTCTTCCAAAGCATCCAAAAGACCATCTGTTTCTACCCAACGGTTGAGCATCGAATAACTGGGCTGATGGATAACGAAAGGCGTACCCAGCTCCTTCAACAAACGATGGGCTTCACGGGTACGGGCTGCATTGTAAGAGGATATACCCACATAAAGCGCTTTCCCTGCACGAACCAGCTGATCCAAGGCTTCCATGGTTTCTTCCAAAGGTGTCTCAGGGTCGAACCGATGCGAATAGAAAATATCTACATAATCAAGCCCTAAGCGCTTCAGGCTTTGATCACAACTGGCAATCATATTCTTCCGGCTACCCCACTCACCATAAGGACCATCCCACATCAAATATCCTGATTTTGAGGAGATGATCATTTCATCGCGCAACCCAGCAAATTCCTCTTTTAAAATCCGTCCGAAAGCTTTCTCTGCACTTCCTGGAGGCGGGCCATAGTTGTTAGCCAAGTCAAAGTGCGTGATCCCAAGATCAAATGCCGTGGTGCAAATATCCACTTTCGTCTGATGAGGCACGTCATCACCGAAATTATGCCATAATCCTAACGAAATTGCGGGTAACAAAAGACCGCTTTTTCCACAGCGGTTGTACCGCATCTGTTTGTAACGATCTGGGTTAGCTGTATACTTCATGAAAATATCAATTTTTATAGGCAAATTACTCAATTTTAAGCGGATTACCAACTTTCTAAACGCCGTACACTATGCCAATCGGAAGTCGTCTCCAATGTGGAAGTGACTATAGCTGAAAAGAGACGATGCCTCGCTTTTTTTAACGTGTAAATTCAGTTTTTTTCGATAAGTTTGGTCGACAAATCTGCCAATCTACATGAAAAAAGCACTAATCGTTTTCCTTGCCCTAGTACTGCACACCGGTCTATCGGCACAAACACACCGTATTTTATTTAAAACCAACTATGGATCATTCAAGGTCGTACTTTATGATTACATGCCTAAACATCGGGATTTGCTTTTGGACGCGATAAAAACCGACGTTTACCGGAATGCGCTTTTCAACCGCGTCATTGAAAATTTCGTGGTGCAGGGAGGCGAACACGATGTGGATATTGCCAAGCGTGAAGCGGCGCATCCCGAGTTAGGAAAACCGCGCCTTGCGGGAGAATTTGATCCGCGGGCCTACCATAAAGTAGGAGCTTTTGGCGCTGGGCGCGATGATAATCCGGAAAAGGCTTCATTCCTGAACCAGTTGTATTTTATCGTTGGAAAACCTGTCACCAACGAGGAACTAGACGCTCTGGAGAAAAAGAAAGGGATCAAATACACGTCTGAAGCACGCAATACCTACTTAAAAATGGGCGGTCAGCCTCGCTTGGATAATGATTACACGATCTTCGGCGAGGTCTATGAGGGGTTGGCGGTATTGATGGAAATAAGTAAAGCGAAGACCGATAAGGAAGATTATCCGGTAAAAGAAATTGCTTTTACGATCGAAGAGATCAACTAACAATATGGCGGGATATGTTCTGAAGGAAGCAACGTTGCCGCATCGGACATAAACAAAGTTTTCCAACAAACAACAACTCCAAATTAGTTTATAAAACTAATTTGGAGTTGCGTGAACACGAGGGACAACAATTTATTCCTCATACAATCGATTGGCGTCGACACCCTGAATCGATAGCTGATTAATAATTTCGCGGGAATCCAATGCTTTTCCCTCCACGGTAAGCAAACGATATGCAGAATCTAGATCGAGGCTCCAGGTATAGATTCCCTTTACTTTCTTTACAGCGACATGGATTTTTTCAAATAGGGATGAGCACTGTACGTCGGTTTCAAAAATTAACTTTTCCATAAGAATATCTGTTTTATGCACGCCATATGGCATGCGACGTTCAACCATAGGAATCAGTTTCGCAGTGACTGATATATTAAAGGTAAATGGAATATCGGAAATAAAACACATAAATCAATGTCTGTCAGCGGATTTTGGAACAAGCAGGGAAAATATTGTAATAAGGCTCAGAGTACGTATATTAAATTTCAATAAAATCCAAACATTAATTGTTACGAACGGTTATTGTTGTAAACCGTATATAATTTATATGAACGATGCTTTAATCATAGCAGGAGTAGTGATTTTAACCTTCACACTTTTGCCGCTTATTCGTCACGACTATTGGACTTTCCGCGTATTTGACTATCCCAGGTTGCAAAAATTGGTACTGAGCTTGGCTTGGATCGCTGTATACCTTGGTATTGGACTAACATTAGATAACGCTTTAAAGGTGGTCGCGGGGCTAATGTTCGTGAACGTAGCTTACCTGTTTTACCTCATTTTTCCTTTTACCATCTTGGCTCCAAAACAGGTCAAGAGAGCTACACACCACGATGAAGCGAATAGTATTTCCGTATTAATATCTAATGTATACGAAGACAACAACAATATCGCAGGTTGTTTGTCCGTGGTCAAACGCTGTGCTGCAGATTTGGTGCTCTTACTGGAAACCAACCACAAGTGGGCAAAGGGCACCGCATCGCTTGACGACGACTATCCTTACCGTGTCAAAGTGCCTATTGACAACACCTATGGCATGCTTTTATTTTCTAAATATCCAATAGAAAAGGAAGAGATACGTTATTTGGTGGAGCAAGATATTCCTTCGATAAGCTGTCAAGTAAGCTTACCCAGCGGGCAGTTGGTACAGGTTTATGCCGTGCACCCTACGCCACCCGTGCCCAATGAAAACCCGCGGTCGACGGAACGCGATAAAGAGTTATTGTTAATCGCTGAGGAAGCGAAGAAAATTAAGCTACCTACTTTGGTGATGGGGGACCTCAATGATGTCGCTTGGAGCTACACAACGACACTATTCCTCAAAATCAGCGGTTTACTGGACCCTCGACGGGGTCGCGGTTTCTTTAACACCTTCCACGCACACTATCCCTTTATGCGCTTTCCGTTAGATCATGCCTTTATCTCAACACATTTCAAACTAAAATCCATACGCAAGGAAGACAACTTTGATTCGGATCATTTCCCGATATACGCGCATCTGCAGTTTGAAAAAGCGGCCCATGCGGAACAGGACGACGCTGTACTGGAAGCCGATCAAGAGGATAAAGAAATAGCCGAAGAGAAAATCAATGCAGAAACGGAATAATTAGCAACCTACCGCCCAAGGAGAGGATCGGCCGAAGAGGTAAGACCTCTACTTCTTCGCTTCGCGCATGACGAACGTACTTTTGACGGAAGTAAGCGGAACCAAGTCAATCAACTTGTTGATCATAAAATCTTGGTAACTCTTAATATCCTTAGCGGCTATACGCAAGATAAAATCAAATTCGCCGGATGTTTGGTAACATTCCAAAACCTCATCAAAGGCGATGGCTTGCTCCAGAAAAGTCTGTAACCCAACACGCGAATGATCTTTGATCTGCACATGGGTAAAAGCCACCAAACCGCGGTCCAGCTTCTCGTAATCCAGCACCGCCACATAACCTGTAATGTACCCCTGCTCTTCCAAGCGTTTGATACGCTTAAAGATCGGTGTTGCAGTCTTGTTAAGTCGTTCGCCAATTTCCTTATTGGTCAGCCGCGCATTTGTCCGCAATAAGTGTAAAATCTGTAAGTCGGTTTCATCCAAATTCATCAAGCTCGCATTTATATTCTCCAAACAACCGTATGGTCTACTATTTTAGCATTAGATGCTACACAAACACATATATATAAACTAATATTTCAAATGTAAACAAAAATGTAAAACAAAAATTTTTAAAATGAGATTTGTATAAAATAATATTACCATATGAACATGCTTCATCCCGCTGACCATGATCGATTGTCGACATACATGAACAAAGCCTTTGATCGCGCCAAAAATTTTATCGGTTATCCGATTGCACAGGATTTTGACTACGCGCAACTGTACCCGTTACTCAAACTCCCGCTAAATAACATCGGCGATCCGCTGCTGCCATCCACTTACGATCTCAGTTCGAGGGAAATGGAAAAGGAAGTGCTAACTTTCTTTGCCGATATCTTCCGTGCGCCACAGGAAAACTGGTGGGGCTATATCAACAATGGTGGTTCAGAAGGTAATCTGTATGCCTTGTATGCCGCGAGAGAACTTTATGCCAACGGCGTTGTTTACTATTCGGATGCAACACATTACAGCGTACAAAAAAACATCAAGCTTTTAAATATGGAAAGCATTCAGATCCGCACGCAAGGGCATGGAGAAATCGATTATGACGATCTACGCAAAATGATCGACTTCAATCGGCATAAGCCGGTTATCATGGTCGCCAACATTGGCACGACGATGACCGAAGCTAAGGATGATATCATGCAGTTTCGCCAACTGATGCAGGAATTACGCATAGACAATTACTACATCCACTGTGATGCCGCATTGGCAGGCGTATACAGTATGTTGTTGGATCTAAAGCCCGGCTTCGACTTTACCTATGGCGCCGACAGCATATCCATCAGTGGCCACAAGTTTATTGGATCGCCATTACCTTGTGGACTCGTGCTGATCAAGAAAAACCACAAAGACCGCATTGGACGTCAGGTGGCCTATATCGGCACGATCGACACCACCATATCCGGCAGCCGAAACGGACATACACCGGTCTTCCTCTGGTATGCAATGAAGTGTATGGGGAAAGAAGGATTTCGCGATCGCGCATTAACCTGTCTCGAAAACGCCGATTATGCCCTTCAACGCCTACGGGACATCGGCATCGACGCTTGGCGCAACAGCGGTGCCATAACCGTTGTATTCCCGGCCCTAGAGCATGCGGCCCTAGTGGAAAAATGGCAGATTGCTACGGGTGGAGGAATCAGTCATATCATCTGTATGCCCGGCGTGACAAAAGAAAAAATTGACGAATTTGTGGCAGATATCTTAACTTTGGAAGCTAATCGCTTACCCGAAGCAGAGTTAGTACCATAAAAAAAACGTACATTTGCCCAGTTTTATTGAGGAGAACCAAATACACATGCAAGATAATTACCTTTCTAGACCATATGCAGCAATAACTGGTATTGGTGGATATGTGCCGCAGAAACGCCGTACAAACTTTGACTTGGAACAGGTATGTGACACGTCGGATGAATGGATCATCAAACGTACCGGTATCAAAGAACGCCGCATCTTGGATGGCGATCTAGCAACATCGGATATGGCCGTGATGGCTATTCGCGACCTGTGCACCCGCTTTAACAAAGATGTCAATGATGTGGACGCGATCTTGGTGGCTACCTCTACGCCCGACGTCATGATGCCCGCTACGGCAAACATCATTGCAAAAAAGTTGGGATTAGCCAATGTATGGGCGTTTGATATGAATGCTGCCTGTTCCGGATTTCTATATGCCTTGGATATGGGTTCATCCCTGATAGAGACAGAACGGTATAAGAACGTATTGGTCGTGGGTGCAGATAATATCAGTGCTTTCGTGGATATCCAGGATCGTTCTACCAACATCTTGTTCGGCGACGGCGCAGGAGTCGTTTGGTTGGAACCTTCATCAGAAAATGGTATAATCGACGCTTTCATGCAAAGCAATGGCAACGGGCGCGAGTATCTCAATATCGAAGGTGGAGGCTCTCTCCACTCGATTAACAATGAAACTATCGCTATCGAAAAGAAATACATCCGCCAAGATGGCAAAGTGGTGTTCAAACAGGCCATTCAATCGATGAGCGATGCCTGCAATCAGGTGCTGAAACGGAATGACCTCAACATCGATCAAGTCAACTGGTTGATCCCTCATCAAGCAAACAAACGCATCATCGATGCCGTAGGTAAAGAGATCAATATCGCCGCAGGCCGCACCTTGAGCAACATCGAATATTTAGGGAATACGATCGCAGCGACGATTCCACTTTGTATTTGGGAAAACCTGAAACAACTGCAAAAAGGTGACCTTTTAATGCTTACCGCTTTCGGTGCTGGCTTCTCTTGGGGCGCCAGTCTCCTACGCTGGGCGATCTAAGGAAAGAAACCGACATACAAAAAAAGCTTACGTTTCCGGCGTAAGCTTTTTTGTATCAACCTCAACCAAGTAACATTTTTACTTCAGAAAAAACAACAATCCCTCCTATTAAATAGCAATCTAGATCATTGCTTTTTTATGATTTTCACAACGACGATGCTATCGTCATAGTTGGCCTTTTTGGGCAGTTGCACAATTAAATTCCCATCAGCCATCGAAAATTTTAAAACCTCTTTTGTATCCAATAATTGGCAAGATTCAATTTCACCGTTGAGCGGCACGATCAATTTATATTCAGTCAAATCAGCAACGATATGCGCAAAAATTGCCAATGTTCCATTTGGCTCCAGTTTTTCCGTGAATACCACTTCGTTTGATCCCTTAACATCTTTGGCTGTTGTCGTAGCATAGACGGCCTCGCCATTTGTCAACAGCCAAGCGCCCATTTCCTGTAAACGCCTAACTCCGGGGAGAGGCAATGTACCGTCTCCCTTCGGTCCAATATTCAACAAATAGTTTCCACCTTTTGAGGCATTTCCAACCAAGTACCTAAGCATCTGCCCGGAAGATTTCCAGTTGAAATCCTTTTCATGATAAGCCCATGTATGGTTCATCGTTGCCGGTGTCTGCCACGGTTTACTTTGCATTGCACTGGGATAGGCATTATCCATCATTTCCAAAAAATCGATATCATTCCCAGGATCATGCATAGCAATGCGTCCATTAATAAGGCACTTGGAGCTTAACGTCCGAATCATACGAATCAATTCATCTCGTCTTTTTGGTGTAATCAGGCTGCTGGCTTCCTCTCCCCAGGTATCAAACCATAGCAAATCCGGATCATACCGTTCGATCAATTCTTTAACTTGCGGCAGACTTTTTCTTTTCCAATACAGGTCAAAATCCGCATCCTGCCGAGCAGATTGCCACATGGGCAACGCTCCCTGTGGATGCTCCCAATCTTGCCAGTGCGAATAATAAAATCCGTAGCGAAGACCATATTTCTTGCACGCATCGACTAACTCGCCAAGAATATCCCGGCTTTTTAATGCCGTAGCACCCATATCAAAATCGGAAACATCAGAATCCCAAAGCGCGAACCCATCATGGTGTTTCGCTGTAATGACAAAATACCTCATACCAGCCTGTTTTGCTAATTTGATCCATTCGTCGGCATTAAAGTCCGTCGGATTAAAGTCTTTGGTAAGTAGCTTATAATCTTCCATTGGTATTTCCAATCGTTGTTGTATCCACGCGGCATACCAACTTTTTCCGTTTTCTAAAGTTGTATCGGGCATCGTACGCCCCTGATATGTTCCGCCCAACAGGCTGTATAGGCCCCAATGCACAAACATCCCAAAACGCGCTTCTTCAAACCATTGCAGCTTGCTATTCTCCCTGTTATTTTCTTGTGCTTGCACTTGGGCCGTTAAGCTGTTAAGGAAAGAACAGATCGTCATGAAAGAAACGATTAATACGCTCGTCTTTTTTATTTTCATATTTTTTGTATGTTAGAAAATCTTGCAATAGCATTACACCTGCTCCAACAGATGCAATGCTTCACATTAAAAGTTACAATGCGCTTTTTAGAGTTTTGAGATAACCAGTGACGATGCCCTGTCATTGTAGTCCCTTAATGCAGAAATACTGGTCGCTTCCACGGTGTAAGAGGCACCCGTAAAATTATCACCGTCATACAAAACAACGCGGTAGCCCAAAGGCACCTTGATCGAGCTCAAATCATTGTTCCGAAAACCGGCAGCAGCCAGTTGTGCCGTGGTATACGATCCTTCACCCAAGGAAACGTGCCAACCTGTAAAAAAGTAGTTTTGGTAAAATTCAGCTGTTGTGGGCCAAATAGGCACGCCGTTGTTCATATGAAAATCATAGATTTTTTCACTGATCGAACCATTTTCCATCAACAATTTGATCTTGAGTTCATACGGATAATTGATCGTATGGGTGAGATCACTAATGGGTATGTTGACAGCGAAACTATCCACCCCGATTAGATTGGAATACCAAGCCACCGAATTGTAGTCTCTATTCACGCCAATCCCTTCATTGTTTACATTCGGATCGAGCCAATAGAGCACATCGCTCACCGTTTTGTCGGAAGTGAATCTTCCGGATACTTTTAATACGGCAGCGGCCGAATCAAAAACAACCTTTGGTCTTACGGTCGTCGTTGCACTTTCATATATTCCAGCTGTTTCGCCCTCTTGGAAAATCTCGTTCCGATTAAATATCGCACAGTCTTCCTTGGAGAAAAAAGCACGGCCACGGTTCTTTACATAATCCGCGTTCCACATGATAGTTTGCCCCAACGGTGCCTCCTCTGATCTCTTTGCACGATGATGTGGGAGATTAAGCCCATGTCCCAGTTCATGGAGTGTTCCAGCAATCAAACCAGAATTTGGATCGTTAAAGTATCCACCCTGAAGTAAAGGCTGATCCACTACCAAGGCAAATCTTCCACTCCCCACAAAGGGTTGCCTTAATCCAGATTCGACCGCTCTCGGTTGAAAAACAATATAGTGCTCACTTGAAAACTCCTCGGGATGTGTAGCCCGATACGCTTGAACCGTAGACACCATATTACCTGATGAGCGATAATAGTCCTGATTTTGATTTGCATTGATCATGATAAATTGGACTTGATTACGCAAACTATCATAGGGCAATCCGAAAGTCTTATCTCCATATCCATTTCTATTCATTTCTGACATTATGAACTCTTGGTACTCGACCAAAAGCCCCGTCAATCTATTCCGAAATCCCGAGAAAGAATCTACGTCGTTAGGTATAATATACACCACATTTAAATTGCGTGCATGGGTTCTGAAACCCGCCGGATTAATCACCGACAAATCATTTACTGTTGCGCTATCCGTTTGATCTTCTGTGTATATTTTTGTACAAGAGGACACCGCGATGGTAATAGCTGAGATTACCATCAATTTTAAGGAGAAAGTTACTTTTTTCATAATCTGTTTTTTTTTCATTAATTAGAATTGTAAAAATCAATCTACTATCCATTCCATTTCGTCCATCAAAAGCTGACCATTGGCTTGCCCCTTTCAGTTGGCGACAGCACCATGCTAAACCAATGGTTATTCCCATCCCGGGTTCTGCGTTAACGAGCTATTTAAAACCAATTGACCCGTAGGAATCGGCCACAAGTAGCGATAGTCAGACCAAGGCAACGTCCCGTTTGACATGTTGGTACTTCTAACTTTCAGGATAATAAACCCTTCATCATCCACAAAGACATCCCGATTCAAGAGCGCAATGGAAGCGAATTCTAAAACTCCAGTCGTAGGATTGACCACTCCGTTGGTATACGCTCCGCTATACAGCGCTTGCATTTCTTCGGTCATTTTTACCCCGCGCATTGGCACCGTAAGCAAATTACCGGCTTTCCAACGCATCAAATCCCAATAACGCAAATCTTCCTGCGCCATTTCCACACGGCGTTCTCTCCTGATCTCACGTAATAACGGCGCAACGGAATAGGACAATTTATCAGCATATATCGCATCAAGCCGCGGATCCACCGGCTCATTGCCCATGACCAATCGAGATAAGGGATATAAGGTAAAATCAAACCCTGCACGCTGGCGCAGTCTGTTAATCGTGATATCGATATCGTTCTGCGCGATGGTCCCCATCTCATATTTGGCTTCTACATAATTAAGTAGGGTTTCCGCGTAGCGGAATTCAATTGCCGACTGTGAGGAACCACTAGCACGATCTATCAACTCTTTATCAGGCATCCAATGTTTGATAAAACGATAGCCCGACTGCTCTCGGCCTGCAAATTGAAGTCTTGGATAGGTAATTCCATTTACATTAATATCATATACCCCGGTATTTTGATTGAAAACACTCTCGTATTCTCCTGGTCTACAAATTGTTTGTGTCAATCGTGGATCACGATTTTCCAATTCAGTCCATTTACCAAAGTCCAAAAATAACGGGTTGCTCAGGTAATTACCCGTTGAACCGCCGACGTAGATTGGTCGCCCATCGATACACAGGTATTCGTCGACCAAACTTTTCTGTGCCGTGATACCTAAGTGGTTATTTTGTTGGTAATAGCGTATAAAATCATTAGTAACACCGAGTTCGAAGCTGTATTCCACACCTAGAACAGCTTCGGGATTTACGCGTATCGTGGCATCTCGTTGGGCAAAAAGTGCCCAATAGGAATCGCTTTGACCGTTTTCATACAAACTATAGCGGCCGCTATTGATGAGTTCTTCGCTAGCCGAAACAGCTTCTTGTAACCATTGTTGTGCTGACGCTTGCAATCCGATCTCCGTATGATATTTTCGGTAGGTTCCTTCATAAAGACAGATTCTCGATTTTAGAAATTGCGCTTTGTCCCGATCAATACGCCCAACCGGATTTCGAGAAGATGAAACTGGCAGCCATTCGATTGCCCTGTTAATGCACATCAGCACAGAGTCCATCACCAACTCTCTAGCATCCCGAGCCGCATATAATTCCGGAGATTCAACCTGCAGGTCAGAAGCAATCCAGGGCACATCGCCAAAGATTTGTACTTTTCGAAAGTAGTCCCAAGCTTTAAAAAAATAGGCCTCTCCTGCGTAAGCTTGTTTATTAGCCTCAGTAATGGGTGCCAAATGATAATTTGCTAAAAAATAGTTGATACGTCGAAGCTCACCCCAACTCCACCCATTAAAGTTATCCTCTAACGGAACAATATAGGCATCGGTCAACCGAACATTAATGTTTTGTCCCATGTTGGTGGCATTATCGGAAATGACATCGCCATAGCCAATATGACTTCCCCTTATTGCAAATGGAGGACGATTAGGATCCGGTGTATGGCCCCAAATATGTGCCTGATACATTCTATTTAAATACAGCTCCAAATCCGATGCTGAATTCCAAAAATTCTCATTGACGATCCTATCCATGGGGGCCCGCTCCATGAAGTTGTCATTGCAGCCCCACAAAAGGATCAACGCAGCCAATAGGCACAAACCATGCTGTTTATAATTATTATATCTCATACCAATTTCGTTATTTTTAAAACCTGACCTGTACGCCGAATGCCAAACTCCGCATCTGCGGATAACCTGTTTCTAACAAGTCCGGATCATATACATTCGGTAATTTTGTAATTTCAAAGATGTTGAATCCGGACACGTTAAAGCGAAGTCTTTGGATACCAATAGCACTGGAAAGCTTTACCGGTACGGTGTAGCCTAAGATCGCCTGTTTAAGCCGGAAATAACTTCCATCAAATAAATAGGCCGTTTGGGGATACCAATTTTGCCCACGTTGGTCGTTATACACGGGATAGTTAGCATCTGTCCTTTCTGGCGTCCAAGATTGATTGTACACATCCCAATTTCCCGACCCTAATATGTTTCCTCTCCAAGTTCTGTCACTGATCCAAACATCCCTCTTGCCAATACCCTGAAAAAAAAGATTGAGATCGAATCCTTTGTACGAAAAATTTGTCGTCAATCCGAAACTTAAACGAGGCGTTGAGTTACCGATCACATTTAGGTCGCCGTGGTCATCCAGCGTATTTGAGCCTCTGTTAACTAAACCATCGCCATTGAGGTCTTTGTACATGATATCGCCTGGGAAGTACGCGCCACTGTATTCATTGGGTCGATGCAAATTCGTATTGTTATCGCCTGTAAACGCAATAATCAGATTGTTTTGGACATCTTCGACCTGCAAAATTCGGTCGGTTTCGTACCCCCAAATTTCGCCAACCTGCATTCCGCTATAGAGTGTTGACAAACTGTTATTATCGTTCCCCCGAAAAGTAACAACTTTGGATTGATAGTCAGAAAGAACGAATCGAACATCGTAGTTAAGGCCGCCTTGCGTTTTATCCTTGTAACCCAGCGACAGTTCCCAACCGTTGGTTTGCAGTGTTCCCGAATTTTCCGTTGGCGCATTCGCTCCAAGAACTGCGGGATAGGTTGCCCCTGCCATAACGATATCGGTGGTTTTTCGCTGATAAATATCAAATGATAAATCTACTCGATTCTTTAAGAGGGTTACATCCAATCCACCATTGATTGATGTGGCAGTTTCCCAGGTAAAATCAGGATTAACCAACGCTGGTGGATTGATGCTGTAAGGACGAGTTCCATCGATAAGATAGTTCGCTCTTCCCGTAGACATTGTTGGATAAAAACCATAATTGGCAACATTTTGGTTTCCTATTGCGCCATAGCTCGCTCTTATCTTTAAATTATCGAGCCAAACACGTACCCGCTCAGGAAAAAAAGATTCCTCCGAGATCCGCCAGCCAGCAGAGAAAGAGGGGAAAAACTTGAATCGATTCGCATTTGGAAAGCGTGAAGAACCATCATATCGGCCATTCATTTCAAAGATATATTTATCCGAATAGTTGTAGTTCAAACGTAAAAAACCACCACGTACCGCCCAGTGGTCATCCAGCTCACTAATGACTCGATTATCGCCATAGGTATTGCCCAAGGTTGGCGCACCGATGGAAATTATTCCTTGATTGAAAGCATACAATTGCTCTCGGTTCCAAACCTCTTGATTAAAACCAATGATACTCGAGAGCTGGTGCTTATCAAAACTTTTATTAAAATCGAGGTAAACATTATTGGTCAACAAACTTACCGTTTCTTTAATACCGCTGATATTTCCAGTATTTGTATTTGTTGCAATAGTTTCAGCCTGCCAACTCTCGTTAATGTAGCGATATTCGGGCTCAATGTTTTTATAATCGTAAGCTGATGGCCTGTAAGAGATGTCAGCTTTCAATTTAAGGTCTTTTGTAAGGACAAACTCAGGGCTTGCCGTAAAAACGGCTACACTTCTTTTGGTATCAGCATACCGCCCACTATACGCATAGGCAGATACGATGCTATTTGTTGGCGCATAGGGTACCGGATCTGTCGCGCCTGTCAACAAAGGTTGATTGACATTCCATCCACGTTGGTATAACAAGACTGGCCAAACATTGCCTTTGTAACTATATGGTAGGGGTTCATGATAATTCGTCGCATTGTAATTTAACTTCAAGGACAGGTTAAACCACTTATTTACCTTCGTGTCTAGATTTAACATACCATTGTACCGCTTCATGTTATCATTCCGATAATTATAAAAACCATCTTGACTTTGATAACCAAAAGAGGCGTAATATCGGACGGCATCCGTTCCACCTGATAAACTTGCATTATGCTTATGGATGGGCGCCCAATCCCTCACGATCAGATCATAGGGATCATAATCACCAACCCACCAAATCGACTGCTCATTGGTGCCAGGCACATACATCCAGGCATTTTCGGGAATAGGATTGGCCTGAAATCGTCGAATGCCCTCCAGCCTTTGTTCATCTTCAGTTGTCATCGCGCCACCGGCATAAACTCGCGACATGATCTGCGCATGTTCTGCTGTATAGGCGTCCATAAAATTTGGTCGCGACGAAGGATGATTTAATTGCATGTCTGCCACATAACTAAGTGTTGAAAACCCAGCCTTACCTTTTTTTGTAGTCACTAAAATAACACCATAGGCTGCTCGTGCTCCGTAAATTGCCGATGCCGATGCGTCCTTGATGACAGAAATGTTATCGATATCATTGGGGTTTAACGCACTGAAATTAAAATTCTCCATTTCGATATTATCGACCAAAATCAGTGGACTACCATTATCGACTTGCCATCGCGTCCCGTTGAATGACATCGAAGTCCCACCCCGAATGTTATAATTTGCAAAAGCGCTGGGCTGTCCATTTGCCACTGTGACATTCAGGTTGGGGACAACGCCTTGCAACGCTTGACTGATGTTCGTGACCGGCCTATTCTCTAACACATCAGCAGACACGGAAGATACAGCACCTGTTAAATTGACCTTCTTTTGTGTACCAAATCCGACGACGACCACCTCGTCAAGCACGCCAATATTATGCTGTAAAACAATGTGCATTTCCCCACGACTAATTTTCACTTTTTTTGTGATACTGCCGATAATAGACACGAGTAAGGTAGAACCATCTTCGACATCTTCAAGCTCGAAATTTCCATGACGATCGGTGGCCGTCCCATTATTTACACCTTCAACACGAATCGTAACGCTAGCAAGTGGTTCACCGATGCTGTCGGTAACCCTCCCCCATACACGTTTGTCCTGCAACAATTGCTTCGCTATGGTCTTGGATTCGTCCGCTTTAGGCTTTATCGTGATCATGTTATCAACAACCTGAAAATAAAAGGGCTGATCTTCAAAAACTTGATTCAGTATCGTCAACAGAGACTGATCTTTTACGGAGAGGGTAATAGGCCTTGCTTTATACAAGTACTGATCATCATACAAAAAAATATAGCCACTTTTTTCACTCAGTACAGATATAACCTGATTAAGTGGGGTTTTATTAAATTCGGCGGTAATTCTTTGTCCTAGAGCAAAGGTTGTGCCTTGAATAAACAATATAACTAGGAAAGCTAAAGACTTTCTAGAAGAAAGCAACCGATTAAATAAGCAGACAATAATCGTGTAATTTTCGACAGAAAAATCCCCTACCCTGTGTTTTTGGGATTTATTATTCATAAATTTGTAGTATTAGGTTTTCATTTTTTACGTAATTGAATATTAGTTTCGAGTAATTATGTAGGCCTTTTAATTCGAAGGTCGGCAATGTTGGCTCATTGCTGATCTTCTTCTATTTTGTCATTTAAATTTATCGCACTAAGATCAACCTCCTTTCCTTCTCTATCTTAAATTTTAATCCGCTAGTAATTTCAATAACCTGCAATATTTTAGAAAGGTTCGCACGCTGCGGTAGTTTCCCACTGTATCGATTAGCCGGCAATTGCTCTAAATCAACGACCTCAATATCATACCATCGCTCCAATTGACGCATCACTTCTTGCAGCTCGGTGTTATTAAAACAGAAATTCCCGTCTTTCTGCGTGAGATATTGCGCAACATCGATACGATGCACCTGTAATTCCTGGTTTTTTGTTTGTACGGTGCTTTGCTGACCAGGAGACAGTAACCTTATTTTGCTTGACCCTGAATGGACTTTCACGCTTCCTTCCAATAAGGTCACCCGCGACGCAGGGTCATTCGCATAATCGCTCACGTTAAAATGCGTACCTAAAACCTGGACCGTTTGCCGCGCTGTTTCGACAAAAAATGGTATATAGTTCGGTTTATGCCCCGATCGATACCCACTTGATTTTTTGGCGACTTCAAAGTAAGCGTCTCCTTTCAGACGTACACGTCGTTCGTGCACCGCAAAGCTCGTGGGATAGGAAAATGAAGACTCTGGTCCTAACCAAACGGTCGTTCCATCGATCAACGTAATTTTGTAATGCCCACCCTTCGGGGTTTGAATTTCATTGAAACCCTTTTTTTGCGTATCCTTATCTATAGTAACTGCCTCAAAAACGAGATATCCATCACTGTCTTTTGTAACACGCGTTGCGCCATCTTCTCGGACGAAACCAACTGGAAGACTATCCAACACAATATGTTCTCCGGAACTCAATCTGAGTACAGCGCGGTCTCTTGCTGCTTGGATGTCATATGTTTTTATGCTATCGATCCCATCGATCATTGGGATTTCAGACTGCGATGTATATTGATACGTACCGAAAAGCAATCCCAACAACAGCATCGCTGCAACAGCCTTAATGTACATATGGAATCTGAGCACTTTTTTTCGTTCATAACGCAGCAGCTGGCTCCACATTTCATCTTCTATTGCAGATAGTTCTTCTTCGGAAAGAGGGGAGGGATTGTTTGCATTCCATTGGTCGTAACAATGTTCTACCAAATCACATTCATCGGGAGAACACTGTCCATTGCGATACCTTTCCAAAAGCTGTATGACATCGTGTCTTTTCACGCGGTTATTAGTTAGTATATAGTTATGACGAATGAAAAGATCATAGGGGGGATAAAAAATTTATAAAAACAGCAAAAAGAGTAGATGCCCTAATCTAGCCCGCAAGATTTTCAAGGCCTTTTTTATCTGATCCGTGACGGTACTGTCCGCAATATTCAACCTTTCTGCAATCTCTTTGTGTGAAAGATGATCGTATCTGCTCATCAAAAAGATTTTCTGCATTTTGTTTGGAAGTAACGAAATCTCTTTATTGATTAATGCCGTCAACATATTTTCCCGTACAGCGGCATCTGCAAGATTTTCAAATTGTTCCAAGTAGGATTGAAGAGAAGCAATGTAATCCACGCCTGTTTTTTTTTTTGAAATAATATCGAGAATACGATTTCGAACAGCCACGTACAGATAAGGCGCCAATTGCCCATTTCGCAGATAAATATCGTTACGTTTTTGCCATAAATTTGCGAAAATATCTTGAACCACGTCTTTTGCCTCCTCCTTATCGCGCAGCTTCGAATAAGCCTTGGTGTAAAGCAGTTTATTGTAGCGAAGAAAAATATAATGAAATGCACAGGAATCCCCCTTACCCATTAAGGATAACAGCTCCATATCAGACATCCTGTGTAAATCCCTCAAAATTAAAGAAATAATCAGCAACGCTTAAAAAATATGAATAGCTTATTAAATAGCGATATTTCATATCAAAAAAAGCAACCCTATATCGAAATAACAAATCGATATTAACAAAGATTATGGAAAGAAAAAAATTTTAATCAAAAACAATCGATTGCGCAATCGAACTAAGAAAAAACAGCTCTGAAAATTTTATTATCGCGGGTGTTAAAAAAGAAACATTAACACATTCTGTTCTAAGAAACCTTCAAATGAGCGTTGCGCAAATATAAGGGAGGTCAATCAACTACTTTCCAGCGTAACGACAACATTGCTAAAATCTTTCTTGGCAAGATCACTTTTGTGTATCACAAAGAACAGTTCCCCCGCGTCTCCCCATTGGAAATCGCCTGAAGAACTTAGCAACAATAAAATAATCCAATCCTCGGGATTACCTTTTTTGCGCAATGCTGCTTGCAATTCGGGCGACTCATGTTGCGTAAAAGCATAGCTGTTAACAGCGTGATCGAAAGTCGATAGGGCACGCACCGGTTCTTCAAAGCTATCATACAGATTTTCCAACAACTCATCCTCATCCTTCAGCTCCGATGCTGCTCCTTGAAAGAGATAGCTATTTTGATAGCGCGCATAAAAAGACGGTACCGACGCGATATCGGATACCGAAGCTTTACGACCGGTATACCCGCCATTCATAAGTTCGAAAAAATCTTCCTCCTCCAGTGTAAAACGCTGGCCACTGGCCAATTGCGCATTTTTTTCGACATAGATTACCTTGCCAATGTGATCATTACCGAATCCAAAATAATGAATGGTTTTGAAGAAAAAGAAGAGGGAGCCCGTCGGTGGGAGATAGTCTTGTTGACCCGCCAATTGCTCGCAATTGATCTGAGCTAGAAACTCGTAATGATAGGTTCTGCCGTGTGTATCATCGAAAAAAGTTGGATAGGGAATATCCATCGGAAGATCTGGCCGTCCGCCAAAGCGGTGGTTTCCCACTGTTTGGTAATCTTCTATCGCCACCTGCTGAAAACCTAATGCTTTTTTTACGAGGGATAAAAGCGCGTCTTGATACGTTTCCAAGTTTTCTGATTGGATGATCTGTTGAATCGGTGCAAGCACAGACTCCTCGGTCAGTCTATACGCAGCGTCGTCCCAGCCTACAAGCCCCAAGCCATCTGCCCCTTTGTAGCTGTTGTCCAGAAGCCGTTTCTTTTCCTCTAACGTTAATTGCAAACCGTTAAAGGTATTAAAGGCATCCGGCAACAATTCAAAAGGGTTATCCTCGGCTTCGATACGACTAACGTTAGGCAAAGCAACTAAAGCCTGCGGTAGCGTATTTAGCTTATTATGTTGCAACCCGAGCGAGCGCAGTGCCGGCAAATCCACATCCTCGGGAATGTATGTGATGTTGTTTCGATCAACAAACAAAAAATTAAGGTTAGGCAGCTTCCATACGTTGGCGGGTATTTCTTCCAGATCGCAAAATGTAAAATTAAGGGACTGGAGTTGGTCAAGTTGTCCCAATTCTGTGGGCAATTGTCGTAATGATGCTCCCGTAATCTGCAAACCTTCCAACGAAGACCATTGCTTCACTCTTTCGTCCAAATGTTTAAGAGGCAATTTCACATTATCCCAATAGTTACTTCGATTAAGTATGCTCAAGTGCTTTAAATTCCGGAAATCGTACACTTCATCTGGAAGATTTGTGAATGCCGGATTTTCCAACTGTAGGTGTTGCACTTTGTTGGAATCTGCTTGCTTTGCCTCCTGTAGGCTTTTAAACCGATATTGCGTCCAGTCCAATACCTGAGTATCCAAAAGCAAAGTAGCGGACACTTGAAATATCGGCTTTGCATCATAACTTGGGCGAAACTCTCCGCTAATATATACCCTCCCCTTATCGTAACGCACGATACCAAAAAAATCAAGTGAGTAGGCCAGTCCCTCCTTCCGAAAATACGAATAGCTGGCCGCGTGCTTATCCGCCTCATAGATAAATTCTCCCGTGGGAACACCCCTCTGAAAGATCTTCTCGGCCTCAAAGTAAATCTTGACCTCAGCATCTTCATTATAATCGTCCAACAATTTTTTGGCCAGTCGCTTATCTGGGAACTGTATGTAAATTTCGGTGACCAAAGTATGGCTATTTTTATCGATATACCAGTTAGTTCGCGTAAAATCTATTGGACAGTCGACATTTGCTATTTGAAAGAAGCTATGCTCGCTTGGTTTATCGTTCATGGATATCACAAAGTTTTATTTCAATTAATGATAGTATCTTTTTGACCTACTATAAAAAACGACATAAAGGATAAAATGTTACGTGAACTTTGCTTTTTAATAAAAAACTATGCCGTTGTATTCGCCCTCCAATATTGCGTCACTTGATCGAAAAGCGTCTCCGCATCCGTTTCTATTTCCGAAGCGGTATACATGATAATATATTGGTCTGTCTCTTTTTGATAGGCCATTCCACGAAAAGATTTAGATAACCGTCCTTCATATTTAGGGTGGTTTTGAATAACAAAGGCCACCAAGGTATCGCCGCTTACTTTCCGTAATTGTATGTCGATCACATCTAGCCATTCAATTTCGCCAAAGGCTTTGGACAAAGGTGTCGTTGTGCCGGAGATCCCTTTAGCGTTTAGCGTAACCAAAGCGGAACGATCTTTCAGCCGTAAGAGTGCGCCGATGAGCATAACAAGCATAATCACCAACAGCACACAGGATCCGGCCGCTAACTTTATTTTGAGCACCTGATCGAAAATACCTAAACTATAGGCTGCAACGATCGCCAGCACAATACAGAGTGCAGTTGTTTTAATAAATAGATTTTTACTCTTCGTGCTGTCGCGGAATATTTCAATTTGTTCTGTCATTACTTAAAATTTGCTGTAACGATCAAATATAGCTATAACGGCCTAAGAAGGGCAACTCCATATCCATAAAAGCATAGCCTTTTTATCCATCAACTGCTGCAAACGATAACGAATTTTATTCGTTAATTTTGTAACAACCTTTCATTCACAAATAAAAAACTATATGAAAATCCTTTCCGCTCAAGACATTCGCACCTTGGAACAGGAAACTGAAATACGCCAACAACTTCCAGCAGCAGCGCTTATGGAACGCGCCGGTCGCGTTCTTTTCGGCGAGCTTCAAAATGTATTTGGTGAATGCAAATGCAAAGCTGAAATCCTCTGCGGTTTTGGGAATAATGGTGGGGATGGACTGGTACTGGGACGTTTACTGCACGAAGCCGGACACGAAGTGACCGTATATCTGCTGGAACACCACAGCTATAGCAGAGACAACCTATTGAATCAAGAGCGACTCCTTCTCAGCGGTGTAAACCTGATCTACATCAACAAGGAAACGGAGCTTCATTTATCAGGAGAAAGCATTGTGCTCGACGCGCTTTTCGGGTATGGCCTATCTCGCCTGCTGGATGAAAGCTGGGCACCGCTCATCGCACAGATTAATGCCGCGCGCAATCCTGTATTCGCCATAGACATCCCTTCGGGTCTTCTTTCCGATAGACATACACCTGAGAAAGCTATTGTGATAAGAGCCGAACGCACCTATACTTTGGCCTTCGTAAAGTTGGCCCTACTGCTGCCCGGCTACGGTCAGCTAACGGGGGATTTTGTGCTACTGGATATTGGTCTCGATCAGGATGCCTTATCGAAAATAAATGCAAAACATCATTATACGACATTGGCCGATGTCAAAAAAATAGTTAGGCCATTGGACAAATTTTCTCACAAAGGAACCTTTGGCCACACCCTCCTCGCCGGCGGCAGTTACGGTAGCATCGGCGCCGTACTGTTAGCAAGTCGTGCAGCATTGAAAACAGGCTGCGGACTGGTAACCAGTTACATCCCGCGCTGTGGTTATCAAATTGTACAAACCGCCATGCCGGAAGCATTGGTTAAAACAGATCCCGCGGAACAGATCATCACGACCTACCCCACGGACATAACACCCTACAAAGCTCTCGCCATAGGTATGGGAATGGGGATTGCCAAAGAGAGTCAACTGGCTTTCTGTCAACTGCTAAAAAACTTCCAAAAACAAGATCTGTCGTCAAAACTGTTGTTTGACGCCGATGCCCTGAACATATTATCCATCCACAACGAATGGTTGGACCTGCTCCCGCAACACAGCGTATTAACACCCCATCCGAAAGAATTGCAACGCTTGATCGGCAACTGGCAGGATGATTTCGAAAAGTTGGAAAAAACTTGTGATTGGGCGAATCGTTATCAGCAGGTTGTCGTTATTAAAGGTGCCAATACTGCGGTCGTACTCCCTGATGGCCATGTTTATTTTAACTCCACGGGAAATCCGGGCATGGCCACTGCGGGTGCAGGGGACGTTCTCTCGGGCGTTATCGCTTCCTTTTTGGCGCAGGGCTATAGCGCTACGGATGCAGCGATTCTTGGCGTTTACCTACACGGATTAGCAGGTGACTGTGCGGCGAAAAACATCCATCAAAAAAGTGTCACGGCAACAGATATCATCGAACATCTGACCGATGCTTGGCAGCACTTGGCACCCTAACTGCTGCTTCTTGTCGAATTTATTTACACCGGTGATACGCAGGGACGAAAGCATATATTTACGAAGGATTGTACATGCAGTGAAACAGGTACAAGGCTTCGACATTGGCAGAACAGATTAGCGGCATCGCCGCGGTGAGCTTATCCATTTCCCAATCCCACCACTTTATCTCCAGCAATTTATCGACCATCGCTGGGTCAAAACGCTTGCGAATTTCTTTTGCAGGATTTCCCGCAACAATAGCATAAGGCGCTACATCCCGTGTTACCAATGCGCGGCTACCGATAATAGCGCCATCACCGATATGGATACCGGGCATGATCATCGCTTCGGCACCAATCCAGACATCGTTCCCAACGATCGTATCACCGGCCGCTTGAAACCCATTCACACTTTCACCAAAAGCATCGACCTCATCCATAAAATAAAACGGAAAGGTGGATATCCAATCACGGCGATGGCCTTGGTTACCCGCCATAATAAACGAGGCGCCGCTACCGATGGAACAATAAGATCCAATGATCAACTTATCGACATCATCCCGATCGGGAAAAAGATAACGCGCACAGTCTTCAAAAGCGTGGCCGTGGTAGTAACCCGAATAATAGCTAAACTTACCCGCTATAATATTGGGATTTGTATTGTGCTCTGCGATAATCTTGCCGCGAAAGGGACTTTCGAACTGATTTTCCATATTTAGTGGCGAATGCTTGCTTTGAAATACTGCCTTGGCGATATGCCCAGATATTTGTTAAAATCTTTGACCAAGTGATTGGCATCGTAGTAACCGCAGGCATCAGCCACAGCATGTAGATTAGGCGCCACGTCTTCTTGAAGACACTGATAAGCGGCGAGAAAGCGCTGCAGTTGCTCAAACTGATAGGGGCTAATACCGATACTACGCTTAAATTGCCGTTGCACCCATTTTGGATGAAAACTGGATAAACCCGGTACGCTTTCGTTTCCGGCGTTATCATTTCGTCCGAGGTCAATGGCTATCTGATCAAAGGCCAGCCTGTCCCGATCGATAGTAAGCCGTGCAAACGAATCTATCAATAAGTCCATCAGGCCATCGAGCAAAGACGATGCATCATAAATTTGTTGAAAACCGGCTACCGAACCCGGATGATAGTCGGCTAGATTATGTATATACGGTTGCACAACGGCCTGCTTCCCAAAAAGCGCCTGCCAGGCGGATGGAAAGAAACGGACGATGGTCAGTTTCTCCTGTTCTGCGGCTATAGGTGGGTGCCAATAACTTTGGTTAATCGCTCCAGCAGCAAGCCATATAGAATCTAAGGCAAACAATTCACCTTGAACACGACAGGTACTTTCCATATCGCGATTCGGTAGAATGATCATGGCTGGAAAGCCATCGTTAAAAAGTGCGACTTCACAACCTAAATTGGCCAAATCAAATTGATATATTCCAGCAACAATTGTCTCCATACGCGGATCGATCGGTAGGCTTAGGTACTCCTGACCAGCGGAAAATCGTATCGATGTGAGGCAATGTATAGGCATCGCTACAAAGATAACCATTTTTGACACGAATTGTGCTGTCCAAAATTTACTACCTATAGGTAAAGGCGCCAATGTACCTTTGAAATAAAAAAGAGATGATCGTAACCAACGAGCAAGAGCTCAATATGTTAAAACAGGCAGGACACATCGTGGCCGAAACGCTGCAGTACATGTTGGCACAGGTACGCCCAGGTATCAGCACCAAGGAGCTGGACGACCTAGGCGGTGCTTTTTTAACGGCAAAAGGTGCACGCTCTGCTCCTCGATTAACCTACGGTTTTCCGGGGCATACCTGCATCAGCGTTAACCATGTGGTTGCGCATGGCATACCCGCCAACGATATTATACTACAGGAAGGTGATTTAGTGAACATCGATGTTTCCGCTGAGTGGAATGGCTTTTGGGCAGATAACGGAGCCTCGCGGTTAGTAGGTACAGATAAGCATGACCATCAAAAACTGATATCATGCTCGATCCTCACCTTGCAGGGTCTTATCGCTCGTATACACTCGGGCATGCGCATCAACGAAGTGGGTGCCTACATGGAAAAACAGGCTAAATCAGCAGGCTTTCAAGTCATTAAAAACCTAGGAGGCCACGGTTTGGGAAAAGCCTTGCATGAAGAACCAACCGACATCTTGAACTATCGCGACCCCGCAGATAAACGGCGCTTTCGCAAAGGTTCTGTGGTCGCTATAGAGACATTTTTTAATACCCGCTCCACGCTAGCGATCGAGCAGGCGGATGGTTTTACGATGTTAGGGAATAAAGGAGGCGTTGCTGTACAACATGAGGTAACGCTGGTACTGACCGATAAAGCTCCTATCGTGATCACCCCGATGTTGTATCTACCATAAGATCAACAAACGTAGGCGGTTTAGCGACTATGAATATAAAACCTCGTGTTGATGACTTACTTACAATAACCAAGTCATCAACACGAGGCCGCAAATATTACCGGTCTATCTTGATTACTCGACGCCTCCGCCCAATGCACGATACAAATCGGTCAGCGCTTGCAGCTTATCGCGATGTATGGTTATTGCATCGAGCTCATTCTGCAGCGCATTGCTTTGCGCCGTAATCACCTCTAAGTAGTTTGCCATACCATTTTGATAAAGCAAGAGCGCATCATTCGAAGCCTTACTGAGGGAGGCTGTTTTCTCAGCAATCAAGGCTAAACGTTCATCGCTATGCGACACAATAGCCAAAGCGTCCGACACTTCAGCTACGGCCGTCATAACCGATTGCTTAAACTGTACGGCAGCCTTTTCCTGCTCTAGCTTTGCTATCTCATGTGCTGTTTTGAGTGCGCCCTTTTGGAAAAGTGGCTGTGTAAGGTTTGCTCCCACATTTTTCACGAGCGACCCAGGCAGGTCAAACCAACTGTTAAACTGAAAGGAGTTGGCACCGATGGATGGCGAAAGACTGATCGTAGGGTACATCGCGGCCTGTGCTAAGCCTGTACGCGCATTGGCAGCCACAACAGCAAACTCGGCAGCTTTCACATCGGGGCGACGGCTCAACAAGGTAGCCGGAACACCGGAAGGAAAAAGCAGCGTCGGTGTCGCTTCTTTTAAAGAAGCCGTTCTCGCAACACGCTCGGGGTACTGGCCACATAAAATACTTAACGCATGCTCTTGCACAGCAATCTGCTGCTTAGCCAAGGGCAATAGCAGTTCCGCCGTCTTCTTTTGCGCATTAGCCTGATCCACGGCCAACGAATTGACCTGTGCTGATTGATACTGTAGTTCAATCATTTGCAACGTCATGGCGCTCATTTCCATATTTCTATCCGCTACCTCCACCTGTTCGTCTAACGCTAGCAAGTTGTAATAAGCCTGCGCCACCTGTGCAATGATCCGCGTTCGTAAAGCGGCTACGTTTTCCTGCTGTGCGAAATATTGTGCCAAGGCCTCCTCCTTTTGCTTTTTAGCCTTTCCCCAAATATCTGCCTCCCATTGCAATTGCAAGGTCGCGCTGTAATCGTCCAAAAAGTTACTACCCAAAAACTGCTCGCCCAGCGAACCGTTCAAAGAATTGGTAGAGAACCAGTTTCGGGAAGCGCCCACTTGCAGGTTTAAGGTGGGCATGAGTTCACGTTTCGCACGTTGATAGGTTAAATCCACCTGTTGCATATTAAGCAGGGCAACCGCCAAATCATTGTTCTTATCTAAGGCTCGATCAATCAAGCCAATTAGGATCGGGTCTTTAAAAAATATTTTCCAGGGCAATACCACCGTATCTGCCGTAAGGGAAAGCGCAGGTGCTCGATATTGCGCCGGCATATCCAATGCGGGTCGGCTGTAGCGCTTACCGACGTTGCACGAAGCAAGTAGGCAAAGTAAACCTAGCGTCCATCCTATTGTATGTAATCTTGAACTATACATATACACTATCCATTTAAACTATCTACTTTATTTTTTCGTCCTATTTTTTCCTGTAGGTATTGGAACAACATAAAAAGCAACGGTATGACGAATACCCCAAGTACCACACCACTCAGCATACCCAACGCTGCGCCCGTACTGATGGACTTATTGCCCGAGGCGGCACCACCAGTGGCCAACATCAGCGGAATCATCCCCACGATAAACGCTAGGGACGTCATGATAATTGGCCTTAGCCTCGCCTTTGCGCCTTCCAACGCCGCATCCTTAATCGATAATCCAGCGCGACGACGTTGCACCGCAAACTCAATAATCAGGATGGCATTTTTGGCCAATAGTCCAATTAGCATAATTAAGCCCACCTGCACATAAATATTATTATCCAAACCGATGGCCTTGATGCCCAAAAATGCACCGATAATACCGGTAGGAATGGACAACAAAACGGCCAAAGGCAGGAGATAGCTTTCGTACTGTGCAGAAAGCAAGAAATAGACAAACAACAGACTAAGCGCCAAGATGAAAACCGTTTGGTTGCCGGAAGACTTCTCCTCCAGGCTCAAGCCGGTCCACTCGTAGCTATAGTCGCTTGGTAGCTTGCTCAATACATTTTTTTCCAAACCATCCATCACTGCTCCATTGCTCGTACCGGGGTTAGCCACCACATTAATGGTCAAAGAGTTGTATAGATTGTAACGACTTACAGATTCGGGCCCGTATACCTTACGAAGGGTAACAAGCGACTTTACCGGTAGCATCTGCCCCTGATCATTACGCACGAAGATCTCGTTAAACGCCTCTTGATCCATGCGAAAAATGCCGTCGGCCTTGATATTGATACGATAAAACTTACCGAAACGTGAGAAATTGAGGGATTGATCCCCCGAGAAATAAGTCTGTATGGCGCCCAGCATCGTGCTGACATCGACACCCATTTGCGCAGCCTTATCTTCATCCACTTCCAGTTCCAGCTGTGGAAAATCTGCCCGAAACATGGTGTAGGCATATTGCACACCCGGCATCTGCATAATCTGTCCGATTACATTATCGGCCATTGCCTTTAACGAAGCAGGATCTTTACCCATACGGTCTTGCAACACTAACTCGGCACCCGAAGTTACGCCATAGCCATCAACGGGCGGCATACGGAATGCCATGGCAGTTCCTTCTTTGATTGCTGCAAATTTTTCAGAGATCATGCCGTTGATCACTTCAATATCCTTGATTTCGCCACGTGCTTTCGGCTCTTTCAGCTTCACAAATCCAAGGGCATAAGCCGGTCCGGCACTATTGTTCAAAATATTGAATCCTGTGATGCCGGAGTTGCTCTCCACGGCCTCCATATCGGTGAGCAAGCTATCGATTCGTTGTGCGACAGCCGTTGTGCGATCCAGCGCTGTGCCCGGTGGCATACTTAAGCTATAGACAATAAAATTATCGTCCTCCATCGGTACAAAGCTTCGAGATGTGCTGTTCATCAAATAGCCAGCCGCAGCAATGGTGACAAAGATAAGCAGTGCAGCGAGCCACTTTTTGGCAGCAAGGAAACGTACACCAGCGACATAGCGATTGGTCATATTTTCAAAACTGGAGTTGAAAGCGACAAAAAACCTCTTTCCAAAACCTTGTCCTTTGCTGTCGCCATGTGCGGCATCGCTATGCTCATTTTTAAGCAACAACGCGCACAACGCCGGCGTTAGCGTCAAGGCATTGACCGCCGAAATAATAATCGCAATGGCTAAGGTATACGCAAACTGTTTGTAAAAAAGACCGGACGAACCCGTCATAAAACCGATCGGAATAAACACCGCAGCCATGACCATGGTAATCGAAATTACCGCTCCTGTAATTTCACTCATCGCCTGATGGGTCGCTTCCCGCCCGGAAAGTGTACTGCCTTCCATCTTACTGTGCACCGCTTCCACCACAACAATCGCATCATCGACGACAATACCAATGGCCAGCACCAAGGCAAAAAGTGTCAGGATATTGATCGTGAAACCAAAAATCAATAAGAAAAAGAATGTCCCCACAATAGCCACGGGCACAGCGATAGCCGGGATAATGGTGGAACGAAAATCTTGCAAAAACAAGAACACGACAACAAACACCAAAATAAAGGCTTCGATCAGGGTCGATTTTACTTGTCCTGTTGCTTCATCAAGACGATCTTTGGTACTCATGACACTCCCATATTTGATACCCGGCGGAAAGGTGCGGGAAGCGCGAAGAATTTCATCGCGAACACCTACCTCAATAGCATTGGCATTTGAACCCGATGTCTGTAAGATGGCTACGGTTACTGCATTTTTGCCGTTCATGGAATTATCTCCGCTGTAACTGATCGAGCCAAACTCGATCCGCGCTACGTCCTTTAAGCGGACAAGATCTGAAGCATTTCGCTTTACGACAATATTCTCGTACTCCTCCGGCAGATTTTTCTTTCCTTTATACCGGATCACGTATTCAAGCGCCGCTTTAGATTCCTCGCCCAACTTGCCGGGTGCCGATTCCAAACTTTGGCTTGCAATAGCCGCAGTTACATCCTGTGGAATAAGGCCGTAATTGGCCATCCGCTCCGGATTTAGCCACACCCGCATGGAATAGTCCTTCATACCAAATACCTGTGCTTGACCGACACCAGGAACACGCTTGATCTGCGGAATTAGGTTGATATTGACATAATTTTGCAGGAATAGCTCGTCGTATTTCGCATTGTCTTCCGTATACACGTTGAAGATCATGATCATACTATTCTGCTGCTTGGAGGTCGTCAAGCCCATGCGCACAACTTCCTGCGGAAGTATGGGCGTAGCCTGTTGCACCCGATTTTGAACGTTTACCGCAGCCTGATCGGGATCTACCCCCTGCTTAAACACAATCCGCACCGAAAAAGTACCATCATTACTTGCGGTAGACGTAATGTATTGCATATTTTCTACCCCATTGATCTGCTCTTCCAAAGGCGTCACCACCGAACGGATAACGGCTTCACTGTTTCCGCCCGGATAGCTACCACTGACCATCACGGTAGGGGGTGCAATATCGGGAAAGCGGGTTATCGGCAAACTGATCATACCGATAATACCCAGTATAACGATTACCACGGAAATTACCGTGGCAAATACCGGTCTATCTATAATTTTCTTTAACATCTTATCCTATTTAATCATCTCGTCCTGCCGATTACTGCTGCGCGGCTTCTTTCTGTCCTTCTGCGACCTTCACGGGCATACCGTCGGCCAGAACATCAATACGGTTTAACGCAATCTTTTCACCGGCCTGCAATCCAGATTTAACAATATAGTGATCGGCCGTATGCCCTGCGATCTCAATTGGTTTCATCGCCACCTTGTTGCTATCTGCCAGCGCAAACACGAAGTATTTATTCTGAATATCCTTTACGCTGGCCATGGGCACGGCGAGTACCTGTTTTAGGTTTTTCCGAATGACAATCTTGCCCGAGCCGCCGGAGCGCAACATCTTATCAGGATTGGCAAAAACGGCTTTCAATGGCACACTTCCCGTTGCTCGATCTACATTGCCACTGGCCGCCTCAATATGTCCTTTTTGCGTGTAGACCACGCCCGTAGCCATAATAAGTTCGACCGTATTCATGCCTTCGTCTTCTTTTTGATCTTGCATGAAAGCCATGTAATCTGCCTCGCTCAAAGAGAAGTAAACCAGTACCTGATTGATTTCGGAAAGGGAGGTCAGTGGCGTTGCATCCGTGGGCGTAATCAGATTGCCCACCCGATTGGGAATACGACCGATATAACCACTCACGGGCGCCTTGATCAAGGTGAAGCCGGCATTGATGCGGGATGACCCCAACCCTGCCTTAGCCTGTGCTACCTGCGCTTTGGCGGCTGCATAATTGGCTTCTGCAGTTTGCAGTTGCAGCTCAGTAACCACTTTACCCGTCACGAGGGGTTTTATTTTTTGTAATTCAATCCGTGCGCTCTCTTCGGCAGCCTGAGCCGCCAACAATAGTGCTTCGCTATTCTGCACCTGTTCGTTAAACACCTCATCTTTAATCTTGAAAAGCGTCTGCCCTTGTTGCACATAATCGCCCTCTTGGACATAAATGTTTGCCAAATACCCGGATACCTGCGCTTTCACATCAACATTGACCGTGCCTTCAACCATGCCCGGATACCGCTTCTCTACCGCAGCATCCGATGGTTGCACTGCCATAAAATCTACATCTACCGGAGTGGCCTCATAGCTCTCCTGTTGATTGCCCCCACAAGAAGATACCCATAGAGCACACAGTATATAGGCTGCTCTCTTCCCTAGGAATAAAAATCGCTTTGTCATGTTTACCGAATTATATTTTCAGCGACAAAACAACGAAAATGAGCAAATGAAAAATAGCATAATCTGACCGAAACGTTGTTTTTCAGCCCCGAATCGAATTCGGTTCGCGATGACCGTTTATGGTAGAAAAACGAAGAACTTCTCTTCGCCGGTCATGGTAAGGTAAGGTTTATGGTAGATGGTACGCCGCAAAATGTCCACAACAATCAATGTGCTGCCGTTTTGGAAAAAGCATTGATGACGATCACTCCGCTAATGATCAAGAGCATCCCCAATATAGCCGGTAGATCTAATGTCTGCTTGAAAATCACAACGGACACGGTAGCAGTCAGGACAATCCCCAGGCCTGCCCATATCGCGTACGCGATGCCCAGTGGTATGGATTTGAGTGCTTGCGATAGGAAAAAGAAACTTAAAATATAGGCAATGGCCATCACCATCGTTGGTAAGGGCTTTGAAAATCCTTTAGACGCTTGCAAAAAACTTGAACCGGTCACCTCTAGAACAATGGCTAGTGCCAAATACAAATACTTCATGATAAAATAATTAAAAATCTAACCAATTTTTGAGCAACATGGCCTTATCCCTACTTACAACAACTTCTAACGTTGGATTTTTCTTGATCTCCAATTTGAGCTTACCATTGAAATAATTATGGATCCGCACAATAGCGTCAACATGTACAATAAATTGGCGGTTGGCACGAAAAAACAACTTGGGATCCAACTGCTGCTCAAGCTCTTCCATCGTTTGCGGAACGATCTCTTCCTCTCCTCCACGCAATTTGGCGCGCGTAATTTTCAGTTCGGAGTAAAAGAACGCCACATCTTCGAGCAGCACCGTTTTGTAACCATCGCGAAACGGCAGCAAAAAACGCTTCCTGTATTCCTTGGGTTTGAAAAGTTCCAATACACTGCCCAAAGAAACATTTTGCATCACCGAAAGTTGATTGCTTTCTACCTTGGCAAGCGCAGCTTTCAACTCGTCCGATTCGATTGGCTTCAGCAGGTAGTCAATACCGTTGTGCTTAAAGGCGCGAAGCGCATATTCGTCATAGGCTGTGGTGAAAATCACGGGAACCACAATGTTTACCATGTCAAATATCTCAAAGCTCAAACCGTCCGAAAGCCGCACATCCATCAGTACCACATCGGGCTGAGGATGATACGAAAACCATTTAACGCTATCGGCAATACAATCCAACACCGCTAAGATCTCCGCTTCCGGATAGAGCACCTTCAACAGACGCCGCAACCGATCGGCGTTAGGCTTTTCATCTTCAATGATTACAATTTTCGCTATCATCGCTGTATTAAAGGAATAATGACTTTAAATAGATTATCTTCTTCGAGCACCTGTAATTTACGGACAGATAACAAAGCATACCTCAGCTTGATATTCTCTATACCGATCCCCGAAGATTCCAACGTCTTATCAATGGGCAAACAGATGTTTTCAACCACCAGAGTGTCTTCGTCCACGGTATATATCCTCACTCGCAGTGGATTTTTCTTGTTCGTTTTATTGTGTTTTAAGGCATTTTCAACAAGCAGTTGCAGCGTCAGTGGCGGCGTGTAAAGGGATAATGAGGGGCGCGCCACATCAATTTCGAATTGCACCCCCTCGCCAAAACGATTTTCAATCAGGAAGATATAGGAGTTTAGAAAACGTAATTCGTCTTCCAACGGAATCATATCCCGCTTGGAATTGACTAACATATACCGGTATATTTTCGAGAAATTTTCAGCATACTCATAGCCCAACTGCTGATCTTCCAAGATCAGCTCGGAAAGAACCGAAAGGTTGTTGAACACAAAATGTGGATCGATTTGCAGTTTAAGCGAATGAAGCTCTGCTTCGGTCGCCAACTGATTTAGTTCAGCAGCATGTACCGCTGCATTTTTCCAGTTTTGGATCAGGTAGTTTCCGGTATTGACCGCCATAATCATAAAGGCGATCATGACACTCACCACCATCCATTGTAACATACCTCGCGTCTCTTCCATCGATACTTCGCGCCATATACCACCACAATCTGTATCGATAACAAGTGCTACGATGGAATCTGCGATAAAATTGATCAACAAAACACTGAAAAAGATAAGCAAAGACTCGATAAGAAAGCGCCGTGCCGGATTAACCATCCACGGGATACGCTTATTGAGCCTAGCGCTGATTAAGATACTGGACTCCGAGTAGGCAAAACATAAGACAAATGAAAAAAGCAGATCCGCAATGGTAGACGGACGACTAAAATATCCATCCCAGTAAGACGAAAACGGATCAATAATATACGTAACAAGGTAAAGCAGCACCAGCGCAAAAAATACCAGCAGGATGCGTTTGCGGCTGTTACTTAAAAAACTGTCCCTCATACTATTCAATCCCATATGGCCATCTCGATATCATGTATGTATAAAATGTATACAAAGGTAAGCGATGTAGATTGCTTTAGCACGATTTTCCTGCTGTACTGTATTTTTCGTTAACCGAACTGTACTATGGACTTACTGAATCCGATGTTGTATATAGAATATCCTCCGTCAACACCGACAAAGAAACGACCGCTGAACAGCCCCCCTACCTTGATCGTTTTTCTACACGCCCCCCCCCTCATACTCGCCTTCATGGTCTTGGTTTCTTCTCTTTTAAAAGAAAAGAGGCTACGGGTGTATATGCAATAGAACGTCTCGGTCATCGCTGCTGTGAAGCACAAAGAGGCAATCTTCCACAATCGCCTCTATTCGTATTAAAGCGTCATCCCGAAGTTTCAAGCGAAGCCATAACTGTTACCTAGTTTCCTGTATTCCATTGCTGTTTTATTTCTTTGCTATTATGTAGGATTTTGCAAAATGCTAAGCAATTTTCATTTCCCACTCCCGCGAAAACACCCCCGTAAGATGGGCTCGATACAATTTCATATCGCGTTCCACATCCGCATTCTTCTCTACATCATGAAAATGAAAGCTTTCCAGCGGTTGCATAGCGGCAAATGCATGCATACGATGGAAACCAAAAAGCGGTCCGGCGTCAACGCTGTGCTCATTGAAAAACTCGCCAGGCAGAGTGAAGGCTGTTTGCGGTGCATTCCAACTACTGGTAACCAAGTACTTGGTACCTTGCATCATCCCTCCCGTGCCATAGTTGATGGCCGGATCGGCTGATCGACGCCCGTCGCTGTGGTAAATACCACGCTGATGACCAGCAGTAAAAACCTCGTCAATGTATTTCTTAAATCCAAAAGGCAATTGAAACCACCAGATCGGCGTGTGGTAAATAATGATATCTGACCAAATAAATTTCTCGACTTCTCTATCTGGGCTATAGCCCTCGGCAATATTCGTCACCTGCACATCTACATCATCCATCGCTTCAAAAAACGCTTGCGTTGTTTTGCTAACGGTTTCGTTAAACTCTCCATTAGAATGGGCAAATTGCTGCCCTGCGTTAATTATAAATATCTTTTTCATTGCTGTGTCTGTTTTAAAACAGTACAAAGGTAGCAAGGACTAATCCATCATAAAAATAGAACAAATAATACGCAATTATTATTAAAATAATAGCAAATTACAATATCGCTTGCTTACTTTTGTTAGATAAATTCTGCTACAGTAGCCTGTAGCAAAAATTTCGGCACATTATGGTCAATCTCGAATGGTACAGAACGTTTAAATCTATCTACAAGACAGGCACATTAACCGGTGCTGCGGAAGCCCTATTTATATCCCAGCCGGGCGTGAGCCTGCACCTAAGTTCCTTGGAAGCATATGTGGGCTACAAACTATTTGATCGCACAGGTCGAAAAATGGTACCTACCGAACGCGGAAAGGTACTTTTCAATGCCATTAATGGCCCTTTGCAGCAATTGGAAGAGGTAGAGAAAAATTTCCAAAGATCTACGGAGACGCACACCCCCACTATCAGCGTGGGGATGTGCTTCGAAACCTTTCAAACCACATTGGAACCTTATGTATCCCGTTTACCATTCAACCTGATTATAAGTTTTGGAGATTATCCTGATATGTTGGATAAGCTGGACAAGGGTATCCTCGACTTGATCATCACCCCCCGCAAAGGTTCGTCGCAGCAAATCGAGCATGAGGCTTTTTCAAAAGAACAGATCGTCTTGGTCGCAGGAACGGCTGTTGACGGCGATGCGTTTAAAGCTGTCCTTAAAATGAAAGACAAAAAACAAATGCTGAACTGGCTGAAACAAGAAAAATGGTATGGCACAACGGGCGACATGGAACATCTCTTTCAGTTTTGGAGCTTGAACTTTGGTCACAAACCCGACTTTCGACCGAATTATATCGTGCCTAACCTGCAGTCCATCGTGCGCTGTCTAGGCAGCGGGGCGGGCCTAGCCGTCGTTCCCGATTTTCTGTGCAGAAAGGAGGTTCAAGCCGGCCTGATCCAATTGTTGTGGGAAGGCGACAAAAAATTGGAGAACATCTTGTATTTTGGCACCCGAAAGAACAGCCGATATCAAGAAGAAATCAGGCATCTCAAAGATTTGTTTAAAAAGATAATGGTTTAACGGCATATGAACGAAGAAATCAGCATTCGCCCCTACGAGGCACAAGATAAAAAGCCGTTACTGGCAATCCTCAGCTTACTGGTACCGACCTACTTTGCCGAAGAGGAGATTGCAGACCTTGATCACTACCTTAATTTGGAAACTGAACTTTACTATGTGGCCGAGCTGCACGGAAAAATTGTAGCTGCAGCAGGCATCAATTTTGAAAAAGAGGCAGGCATAGGCAAGTTGAGCTGGGACTTCGTGCATCCCGAAGAGCAGGGAAAGGGAATCGGCAAAAAAATGTTGCAACATCGCTTGGATATCCTAAAACAGATGGCCAACATACATACCATCAGTGTGCGTACCTCCCAGCTGGCTTTCCAATTTTATGAAAAAAACGGATTTGAGATTGTTGACATCCAAAAAGACTACTGGGCACCGGGATTTGACATGTATAAGATGCTTTACAATGCGTCGACAGCATACGAATAGCTATGGAAAACACGTCGCCCCCCATTATCGAATTTATCTTTTGAAATAAATTACCTAGAAAAACACACCGGTAATTTACCTAAAGTCGCATCAAACCGATCGATATCGTATAAACCACTTCTTTTTCGTAAATTTTTATAATCAAAAACCTATTTCTCCCCGAAATAAGATTACTTTTGCATAAAAAGATTACTTTTTAAATTGATCAATAATCGACTAGCCCCATTATCGGATAACCAGCTATGATCACAATAGAAACGCTATTTAAAGATAATTTTGTAAAATTATGTGAGTTTGCGTATAAATGGACTCGATCTGACGAATTATCAAGAGACATGGTACAGGAAGCTTTCTTGGTATTGATGATGAAGCCAGATTTGCTACGGAGTTCTCCATCCACGATCAAAAGCTTTCTATACACAACCGTAAAGAATAAAAGTATCGATGTATATCGACATGGTAAAGTACGGGAAATAAAGGGAAGCTGGGATGACGGGATCGACTCTGATGAGAGTGACCACCTGGAAAACCTTATTCGAGCCGAGATCATCGGCGAATTACACCAAGAACTAAGTAAGTTACCTTCAGCTTGCAAAGCCGTTTGCGAACTCATTTACTTCGAAAATAAAAAGTATGAGGAAGTCGCTCAAGAATTAAACATCAGTGTTAACACGGTTAAGACTCAACGCCAACGAGCTATAAAAGCACTAAAGATCAAGTTCCTCAACCTAATGCTGAGCATCTTTATATAATTATCCACCTGATTTACAGCACAAAACATTTTAAATAATTGTTCACTGTCACCCTTTTTTAATTTTCGAACGAATAACTATTTAATATTATGATCAGCACCGAAGAGATACTTTTGAGCGAATTCATCGCAACTTTATTACGTGGCGGAAAGCTAACCTCCGCACAGGATAAGCAACTGAAGGAATTACTACAAGAATACCCTCAAGCTCGCGTGCTGTTTGAACAACTATTGGAGGAAGGTCAAATAAAATCAAAGCTTAACTGGAAAAATTTCGATCCCGATGAGCAATGGGCAGAATTCACTAGGCAACATCAGAAGGTAAAAACCTCTAGAAAGACTAGGAAATTATTGTTTTGGCTCGTCAGCACTGCTGCATCTGTTTTATTGATATTGGGCACATATGTCATATGGTCAGTTTATTTAAACAAGAGCCAATTGGAATATATCGTAGAAGATAAAATATATGGACAAAGAAATGATGTGACCCCTGGCGGGAACATGGCAATATTGCAATTGGGGGATGGACGTCAACTGCTGCTAGACTCATCGAAACAAAAAATTGATCTTAATGGACTAGAGATCTCGGAAAACGAACTGATCTATCCCCCCTCTTTGTCTTTAGAGAATTCTGTTAAACATAGGCTACTTATTCCGTCTCGAGCCGTATATCAGACACAATTGTCCGATGGAACGCGCGTGTGGTTGAACTCAGAATCTGAGCTGGAATACTATCCACATTTTGAAGAAAATGAACGACGCGTTCATTTAAAAGGCGAGGCCTATTTCGTTGTAGCAAAAGACGAAAAAAGACCTTTCATTGTGGACAACAAAGAACTGGAGCTACAAGCTTTGGGAACGGAATTTAATGTAAATGCATACGGCACGCATGTACGAGTGTCCCTTATAGAGGGCAAACTTAGCGTGTCATCAACCGATGAAGAATGCATTATTTCGGCTGGTAAAGAGGTTCGAATGCGCGACAGGCATTTGCAGGTTACTAATATTAGGGATGTGGAAGCGATTATGGCCTGGAGAAAAAACATTTTCCATTTTGGAAACAAGAACCTCAAACAATTATTATCGGAAATAGCACGCTGGTACGGTGTAAAAGTGCATGTTGAAAACGGGGTTGATCTACAGCGCCAATATGAAGGGGGAATTCGGAAAGACGTCTCCTTGGGAAGGATTTGTGAAGTGCTGTCTTATCTAACAGCGTATAATTACATCATTGATCAAAATAACCTATTTGTACGGTCAAAAACAAGAAAGGAGATCCCACGATGATATAACCAAGACTTTAAAGTTCAAATAAAAATAGCAGAGGTACTGGCATACCCCTGCCTAAATAAATTAACGCTTTACTAACCATTAATTCAGTACTAATTTATGAATATTTTTCTTTATTCAAGTGGTTTCCCGTGTAGCCCGTTGCTCAGAAACACGTTGAAGTTCCTAATCATTATGAAAACAGTATGTTTTCTGATCATTTTATCGTTCTGCGCCGTGTCAGCATCGACGTTAGCACAGGAAAAAATAATCCTACACGAGCGCAATACCGAAATAGACTTGGTGTTAACAAAAATAACGGCACAAACGGGAACACAGTTCGTTTATGAAAAGGAAATTTTTTCCAATAAAAAAGTGTCCTTGGTAGCATCTGGGGAATATATACATACCGTACTTAACAAGCTATTTAGCAACACCGATTTTGAATACAAGATTTTTAAAAACACCGTGGCCATCAAGCGAAAAGAAAATCTCAACGCAACGACCGGTAGGCTACAAGAACGCAGTATTTCTGGAATCGTAAAAGACAGCACAGGTAATGTATTGCCGGGCGTTTCTGTGACGCTGAAAAACAGACCCAGTGTAGGCACGGCCACAGACCTAAATGGACGCTATATTTTAGAAGTACCGGAAAATGTGATCTTGGTATTTAAAATGACCGGCTTCGTTTCCCAAGAGATTGCCACAGCGGGCAAACTAACCATCGACGTGGTGCTAAAGGAGGATCTGACACAAATTGAAGAAGTCGTTGTTGGCGCCTTTGGGTCGACCCAAAAAAGAAAAGACATGATCGGGTCGGTGACCACGGTAAAACCCGGCGACTTAAAAGTACCTGCCAGCAATCTGACTACCGCACTTGCAGGGCGGGTAGCGGGGTTAATCGGTTTTCAACGATCTGCGGAACCCGGCTTTGACAATGCAGATTTTTTTGTTCGCGGTGTAGCTACTTTTGGCACACAAAACAACCCCCTCATTCTTATCGATAACATCGAAATGACCGTCACAGACCTTGCACGATTACAAGTGGACGATTTGGAGTCTTTTCAGGTGATGAAAGATGCCACGGCTACCGCCATTTATGGTGCCAGAGGTGCTAACGGTGTAATATTGGTCACAACAAAGCGAGGTAAAGAAGGTTCGACGCGGATCTCCGCACGTTTTGAGAACTCGCTATCCGCTCCGACAAGAAACATAGAACTTGCCGACCCGATCACCTATATGCGTCTACACAACGAAGCTATCAACACGAGAAGACCAGACCTACCACCGCTATATTCCGGTGATAAGATAGACCGTACAGGTCAACCCGGAACAGACCGCAATCTGTATCCAATGACCAATTGGCGAGATGAATTGATTCTACCCTACACCATGAACCAACGCGTCAATCTTAACCTAGGTGGCGGGGGACAAATTGCGACATATTATGTCTCCGGTTCGCTCAATAGAGACCGCGGATTGTTACGTGTAGATCCAAGAAACAATTTCAACAGCAATTCCACACAGCAAAATTTTGGCTTGTTGAGTAATGTAGAAGTTAATCTCACCAAAACAGCACGTCTCCTGATCCGATTAAGCGGTAATTTCGATGAATATACAGGACCAATTCCAGGGGGATCGGGCATGTTCCAACAAACGATGCGCGCCAATCCGGTCTTGTTTCCTGCCTATTATGAGCCAGATGCATCCACAGCACATATCCAACATATCATGTTTGGCAATGCCGATGGAGGCAGTTGGCTAAACCCATATGCTTCGTTGATGCAAGGATACAACCAATGGACCCGATCCAATATGAATGCCGCTTTGGAATACAACCAAGATCTATCCTTCTTGACCGAAGGCTTGAAATTCCGAGTTATGGGCAATACCACAAGGGAGGCCAATTACGTCATCAGCCGATCTTACAATCCATTCTATTATGGACTAAGCTTCTATGATCCCAACACCGGAGAGTATCGAATCGATGTCATGAATCCAACGGGCGGCACGGAATACCTAAATTTTAACGAGGCACCTCCCTCCGTATTTTCCATTATGTATCTAGAATCTACGTTAAATTATTCGAGAACATTTTCCGATAAGCATACGTTGACAGGAATGTTGGTATACATGATGCGAAATCGACTAACGTCGGGTGCTAATTCCTTACAGTTATCACTTCCTTTCCGCAACATGGGAGTCTCTGGAAGGGCTTCCTATAACTATGACAGTAGATATTATGCCGAATTTAATTTTGGCTATAATGGTTCCGAAAGGTTTGCCGCCAACAATCGCTTTGGCTTTTTCCCCTCGACCGGCGTAGCTTGGTCCATTCATAATGAAAAATTTTTCCCATGGAAAGAAACATTGACCAACCTGCGGCTTCGCGCGACCTATGGTCTCATCGGTTTTGATGCGATCGGTTCCGGTGCCGACCGATTTTTCTATATGTCGGAAGTCAACATGAACGACGGTAACCGAGGAGCATCTTTTGGGATGCCGATCTTAACCGGGCTGCCGGGCATATCCATCAGCAGATACCAAAACAACAATATATCGTGGGAGACCTCTGTACAACAAAATTACGCGTTGGAAATCGGCATCAAGAATAACTTGACCATAAATCTTGAGGCTTATCAAACCTACAGAAACAATATCCTAATGGCACGAGCGTCTATTCCTACAACAATGGGCCTAGCCGCGACAGTACAAGATAACCTCGGCCAAGGTAGAATTAGAGGGATAGATGCCAACTTCAACTACAACAAGACCTTTGGAAGCAACCTATCCTTAGGACTAATGGGCAATTTCACTTTTGCACGTAGTGAGTACTCGATTTTTGAAGAACCCGACTATGACGAACCTTACCGATCAAGAATCGGCTACCCGTACAGTCAAGCATGGGGCTATATCGCAGAGCGTTTATTTATTGACGATTATGACGTAGAAAATTCACCGCGGCAAAATTTCGGTGCCTATGGAGCTGGCGACATTAAATACAGAGACATCAATGGCGATGGCCAAATCACCGAACGTGATCTCGTCCCGATCGGGCTCCCCACTATACCAGAGATCGTCTACGGATTTGGGTTCAACGGACGCTATAAAGCAATTGACTTCGGCGTGTTCTTCCAAGGCTTAGACCGACAGTCATTCTGGATAGATCCCAGGGTTGGTGCCACGGCGCCTTTCATCAACGGAACGCAACTGATGCAGGCCTACGCCGATAACTACTGGTCGGAGGACAACCGAAATATCTACGCGCTGTGGCCAAGGTTAACTGCCGATTCGAGTCTCGGCTTGGGCAACAATAGCCAAACAAATACTTGGTTTATGCGCAACGGCTCTTTTTTAAGACTCAAACAAGTGGAAATCGGTTACAATATTAGCCAAACTTTTTTACAGCGGTTTAAGATGAAGGGAGCTAGGATCTATGTCAATGGATCCAACCTCTTTGTCTGGAGCGCTTTTAAAACCTGGGATCCAGAGATGGCCGGCAATGGACTAGCCTATCCATTACAACGTATTTTCAACGCCGCCATCCAAATCCAACTATAATAAAAAACAACAAAGATGAAAAATAGAATATTGTTCATATTGATGACCGCACTTTGTTTCTTTTCCAGTTGCGAAAAGTATCTTGATGTCATCCCCGATAATGTAGCGACGTTGGATAATGCCTTCACCTTACGGGTTACGGCGGAACGTTACCTCTACACCTGCTACAGCTATATGCCGGATCATGGAAGCTTTAACAGCAATCCGGGCTTTTATGCAGGAAACGAATACTGGCATTACTTCCCCTTAGGGCAATTTGTGCAAGGGGGCGCATTAAACATAGCCATGGGAAATCAAAATGTAGTCAATCCGGAATACAATTATTGGGACGGTCTAACTTGGGGACTACCCCTATTCCGTGGAATACGCGAATGCAATATTTTTTTGGAAAATGTAGGCCGTGTACCGGATATCCTAGAAAGTGAACGTCTTCAATGGATTGCGGAAGTGAAAGTACTGAAAGCCTACTACCATTATTGGTTATTGCGTATGTACGGCCCAATACCGATTGTACGGGAGAACATACCCGTAAACGCCCCTACAGCACAAGTCCGTGTCTTTCGCGATCCTGTGGACGACGTCTTCGCTTATATAGTAGAATTAATAGACGAGGCCAACAACGACTTACCCTCGGAAACCATGAACCCAGCACTGTACATGGGCAAGATTAATAGAAATATTGCCCTGGCTATAAAAGCTGAGATTTTAATTACTGCCGCTAGCCCTCTTTTTAACGGTAATCCAGATTACGCTAATTTTGTGGACAGCCGTGGCATACGTCTTTTTAACACGACATTCGACAATAACAAATGGAACCTTGCTGCCAATGCTTGTGAAGAAGCGATCCGTCATGCCGAAGAATTTGGCGCAAGGCTCTACGATTACAGAGATGAGGCCATTCAGGTGAGAATTAACGATTCGTTGCGCTATGCCCTAAATATTCGTAATGCTTTTACCAGGAATTGGAACCAAGAGGTAATTTGGGCCAATACCATTAGAGGGAATGGCACAAGTACATTTGTTCAATCTGGCTCACAACCGCGTATCGATCCTGCGCAAGCAGCAAATTTCTATGGTGTAAACTCAAACTTATCTCCGACCTTAGAAGTTGCATCCCTGTTCTACAGTGATAAGGGTGTTCCAATGGAAGAAGATCGCACCTATGATTACGATGGGCGGTTCAATTTGCGAACGGCCGAGTTCAGCGATCGGTTTTATATCCGACAGGGGCAACGAACAAGTGTCTTTAATTTTAATCGAGAACCTCGCTATTATGCTAGTCTTGCTTTTGACCGCGGCATATGGTATGGTAACGGACGATTGACTGGCGACAACTATTTCTACGTACTGGGACAGTCGGAAGAGTTGTCGGCCAGAACTGCTGCATCACACTATTCGGTAACCGGTTTTTGGGCGAAGAAACTCGTACCTGTTGCCAACGTTATTCCACCTGCCGGATATACAGCAACACCGTACTCTTGGCCGGTAATACGACTTGCGGCGTTGTATCTTGCTCATGCGGAGGCGTTAAATGAAGCTGCCGGCCCCAGCGCTACCGCTTTGGCACGTTTGGATGCTGTTCGAGCGCGAAGTGGTCTACAAGGAGTCGTTAATTCGTGGCTACAATACTCTACCTCGCCCAATAAACCGAGCACGCAGGCAGGACTGCGCGAGATTATACAACGCGAACGAATGATCGAACTGGCACTCGAAGGTCAAAATTTTTGGGATGTTCTTCGTTGGAAACAAGGAACATCCTATTACAGTGGGCGTATTAGCGGGTTCAATATTGAGTCGACAACGGTAGCGGGCTATTATACACCCTTGGTTAGGAACACGCGGATTTTTACCGTCCGAGATTACCTTTGGCCGATTCGGGATCAGTCGGTTATCCAAAATTCCAATCTGGTACAAAATCCAGGTTGGTAATCCCAAATTCATTTAAAAACATCAAAACATTTCTTGAGATGAAAGCTAACGTAAATTATTTGTTCAGCCTTTTTTTGGCAATCCTGTCCGCGTGTGGAGCGCCCGACATGGTGGCGCCGCTACCCGGCAACGATGGTTCACCGCTTCCCGTTTCCAATGCGCAGGTTGAAAATTTCCCTGGCGGTGCACGAATTATTTTCTCTCTCCCTGTTAATTCCAATGCATTGTATGTACAGGCCGTCTATCCGGTTTCGGAATCCTTAATGAGAGAGCGGAGAGTCTCGATTTATTCAGACACCTTGGTTTTAGACGGTTTTGTTAACGAAGGCGCACACCAAGTACAACTATATACAGTTAACCGGAATGAGGAGCGCTCTACACCAACGAATGTAACTGTTCATCCTGAAACACCTCCTTATATCAGAGCAGGACAAACGCTTCAAATGACACCTGACTTTGGGGGAGCATTGCTACGAATGGAAAATCAAACCAGGGCTGATCTTGCCATATTTGTCATCAAAAGAAGTCCACGCGGTATTTGGGAAACCGTGCACTCCCAGTATACTAGGGCCGATAGTATACTTTTCAATGTGCGTGGGCTGCCTTCCGAAGAGCAAACATTGGGTGTGGTCGTCCGTGATAAATTCCAAAACATCAGTGACACCACTTTTTGGACGGGCGTTCCTGTTTTTGAACTGGAAATAGACAGAAGTCGTTTTCGTGAATACCGTTTACCCAACGACGTTGTTACCGGATTTGGTTGGATAATGAGTCGACTGTGGGATGATAATGTCGGTTCCGGATACCACACCGTTCAACCAGGTGGGGTACCACTTTGGTTTACCTTTGATATGCAGCGCGTCGCTTCGCTCAGTCGATTTTGGATATTGCAACGCGGCGGAACATGGATATTCAACCATGGAAATCCTCGTTTGTTTGAGGTTTGGGGAACCGCAGAAGCTCCTGCTGGTGATGGCAGTTGGGACGGCTGGACAAAACTCATGGACTGCGAAATTACAAAACCGTCAGGATTGCCTGTGGGAAGCAACACCGCTGATGACATCGCTTCAGCAAATGCGGGGCACCACTTTAACTTTCCTCCGGGAACGCCCCCCGTACGCTACATTCGCATTAGATTGATACGAGCTTGGGGAGGCACTTTCTTCCATGCAATGGAGTTACGGATGTGGGGAGCCTACACCGATTGAAACCAACCAGAAACAATAACATTATGAAAACTAAAATTTTATATCCATTAGCATTCTTCCTTTGCACGATTGCTGTAGCCTGCGGAGGTATGGACGAAACATACAAAGATATCGTCCGGGGAGGAGAAATAAACTATGTTGGCAAACCCCAAGAAATACGGGCTTTTTCTGGAAGAAACCGCGTAACACTTGGCTGGAAACCTCCCGTTGACCCCAGTTGTACTGGCTTTAAGGTTCTTTGGAACAATCGACGGGATTCCATGCTATTCTCGTTACCCACGACAGCCGATCTTGATAGCGGTTTTATGTACGTAGATATCGCTCCATTGGAAACCGGATTGTATGTTTTCCACGTCCATGCCACGGATGATCAAGGTAACCAATCGGTTCGCGTGCCTATTCAAATGGCTACTTTGCCCGATGAATAAGCTTATTTTATTGTCTTAAGGTCAATACCCAGAAAATATCGCAAATAGAAAGCCAGCAACACATCACATAGACATGCTTCCTAAAGAAGCATGTCTTTTCAATGTCAATAGCACTGCTCAAATACACTTTGATTATCTAAGCAGTCTGTTTCAGATCGGCTATACGGCACCCAATGGCCCAAAAGAAATGCAACGGAAAATCAGCATTTCAACATTGTTTAAATATATTTGCAACGACAAAAAAGTTGACATGGAAGGATTGGTTTATCGTGATGCGTTACCCGCCGATTTGGAACAGATCGTAGCCATCTACAATACCACAATAGCGTCTCGTTTGGTAACGGCAGACACGGAAGAAGTAAGTACAGAAAGTAGACTAGCTTGGTTCGAAGACCATAGTGCCGACCGTCGTCCGTTGTGGATCGTGGAAAATCAAGCGGGAGATACGATCGGGTGGGTAAGCTTTCAATCTTTTTACGGCCGGCCGGCATATAATGGTACGGTGGAGGTCAGTATCTATCTTGCTGCCGACAAACGTGGTGCGGGTTATGGAAAACAGATTCTGCAGCATACACTGGATACAGCACCCCAGTTCCAAATTAAAACGCTATTAGCCTTTATCTTTTCGCACAATATCCCCAGTTTAAACCTCTTTTACCGTTTTGGGTTTACCGATTGGGGCGATTTTCCGCGCATCGCCGAAATGGATGACCAGGAGTATGGACTCAAAATATTGGGCAAACGCCTAGTGCCTTGATTGTATCAGCGCTTTACCAAGCGGATCCCCGTATACTGCCAGCGGGCAGACGCGTGAAAAAAATTCCGATAAGTGATACGGCTGTGTCCTGGCGGCGTGGCATCGGAAGCGCCGCGTAACACCATTTGGTTGACCATAAATTTACCGTTGTATTCGCCTATCGCTCCATCAGCCTTACGAAATCCTGGATAGGGCAGATAGGCACTGTTTGTCCATTCCCACCGTCGTCCCCAGTTAAATGCGGCGGCGGCAACCTCCCACTCCTGTTCCGTTGGCAAACGCATGTCGCGCCAAGCTGCAAAAGCGGCTGCTTCATAAAAGCTCACATGGCACAATATACCTGCTGGATCGAGCTTTCGTAAACCGCCTAATCCATATTCCATCCACTCACCTTCGATTTCGTGCCAATACAGGGGCGCTTTTATACCTTGACTTTGCACCCAATCCCAACCCTCCGCGTGCCAGTATGTGAAATCACGGTAACCGCCCGCCTCAACAAATTCCAAATAAGCGGCATTCGTCACTACTTTTGCCGCAATAGCAAAGCTGTCCAACCATACCTTATGCCTGCCCTGTTCATTGTCATAACAGAAACCACCGTCGGCATAGCCAATATCATAAAGACCTTCTTTGATATGGATGAACGCTTCAGAGCTGCTGGCAAAATCCTCACGATCTTTGTGCCCCAAGTCGTAAGGAGGAAACAAGGGGTTATGCCCGAGAATATACTTGATATCGGTAATGAGCAGCTCCTGATGTTGTTCTTCGTGATTTAAACCTAAGATCAGCGTAGCACGAAGTGGCTCGTCGTCCTCCCACTGATCGAGCCATTCAGACAACTGTTTATCCACGTATTTTCGATAGTTGTAAACATCAGCAACACTCGGTCTGCTCAAGTTTCCGCGATCTGTGCGTATTACCCGAGCTCCGACAGACTCATAATAACTGTTAAACACAAAATTGTATTGAGGATCAAACACATGGTACCCCGGTTTGTGTTGCAATAAAAATGTTTCGAAAAACCAGGTGCTGTGTCCTAAATGCCATTTAGGTGGACTTACAAATTCCGTAGGTTGGACAACGTAATCCTCTAGCATCAATGATGCGCAAAGTTCCTCCGACCGGTTCCGTACCGCTAAAAATTGATTCAACAAATCGTTCATCTATATCTTCTCTATTCGGTTAAAATGCTTCCCAAATAACGTCCACGAACCAATTGCGGCTATCGGCCACAGCGTGTAGAGGTAAGAAGCCGGATGCTTTTGCCAACGCCTTGGTTTCGTCGAAGCGATACTTTTGTGAAACCTCCATATGGATAAGTTCGTCTTTCGCAAACTGCACCTGCTCACCGGGAAAGTGAACAACATGGTCTAGAAGGCTGACCAGATAACTACTACAGGTACCCGACATAGGATCATATTGACAATAATGCTCAAACAGGTCTTCATTGAAATCGGCTCCCAATTCCTTATTCATGCGATGTAGCAGATTGATATTGAACTGCCAAGTCAGGCCCGCCTCATCGTCGTAGGCAGCCTGCACAATCCTAGGGCTTTTCATCAAATCGACGCCCAACAGCACACGATCGCCCTTGTTCAATAAGGATCGCAACCTCAGGCAGAATTGTAGCGCTTGCTCACGAGTCATGTTGCCGATATTGGCCCCTAAAAACAACACGACTTTAGGCCGGGATCCTTTGGCCTGCATTTCGGACAAGCCATCAAAATAGTCGCCTTGAAAAGTTAACAGATCCATTGCTGGAAAATCGGCCAACATCCTTTCTTGCAATTGGGCCAAGACGTGCGACGAGATATCTATCGGTCGATAGGTAAAATGATATTGTTGTCGTAAAAGTTCGGCGATCAAGTGCTGCGTTTTGCTAGCATCGCCAGCACCAAGTTCTACAAGATCGACAGCCTGATTTCTTTGAAAAAGGCTGTCGAGCAGCTCCTGCGTTTTATTCCTAAAAATCTCTTCCTCACAACGCGTGAGGTAATATTCCGGGGATCGCATAATCTGTTGAAACAGGACATCGCCTTTAGCATCGTAAAAATATTTAGAAGGTAAACTCTTCATTTGGCTACGTAGCCCAACAAGCACATCCTCGTAGAATGATCTCCCATTGTTATTTAGATCGTCTTGATCCGGATACTGTTTTAGCATATACATAGCTAGCGGCTCTTTATTCTTTAACTAAGAGACAATCAATGGTATAAAATGTTTGCTGCGCGAACCTATGCCCCAGCCCGACATGCATAAGCCATAACCAGACATCAGCAAACAGGAGTCCAGAGCCTAATACTATGGATTTGCCTTCTTCAGGGAGTCAGCTTTTTGCAGAGAATCCTGTTTTAAGGTATCCGTCGTGCCGTAAAGGGGCTCATCGGTAGAATTGAGGTTGTAGCGCGATTTATCCATTTCGCTAACAGGCCCTGGTGTAGTTTCCACAGAATCTGCGGAACTGCTCTCGGAATTTCCTCCACCGCAAGACCAAAGTAGTGAAGGCAAACTAGCGAATAATACGAATGCGATTTTTTTCATAACGTTTATATTTGATATAACCATTGGTGGCGGCATACACGATACACGCCTTTCCGCGATAAGGACGCAAAAGAGAACAACATGTTAGCGAGAAGAGTCAAAAACAAGTATTTATACAAGGGATACGGGTAGTTGTTGCCCTGCTTATCGTGATCAAAAGTAGTATGGCGAACGTAAAACCACGGTTGTGATATAGCAAACCTGTTAGCTCTTAGCGACGCCTGAAAGCGGATGGCGTGAACGAATCTGCCTCCCGACCGTTCTCTTCCTAAGGAAAAGGCAGCTCTGGCAGGCCTTTAACAAACCGTTTTTATTGTATGGAAGAATCAGAAAAAGAACAGCAGGCCTCAAAAGCCTTCTTTAAGGAGGCTCTACAACTGCTTCACGAAAGCAAGCTGCCCTATATGTTGGGCGGTGCCTTTGCCATGTTTCATTACACCGGCATTTTCAGAAACACTAAAGATCTGGATATTTTTTGCAAAAGCACCGAGTATATACCTATTCTCAAATTTTTTGCCGAACGGGGCTACCGTGTAGAACATACTGATGTTCGTTGGCTGGCCAAGGTGTTTAAGGATGACTTCTACATCGATATCATTTTTGATAGCGTCAACCATATCTGCACCGTGGATGACTCTTGGTATGAGCGCGCAGCTGATGGACACTTTATGGATATCCCCGTTCGCTTTATTCCGGCCGAGGAACTGATATGGTGCAAATTGTATGTACAGAACCGAGAACGCAACGACAATGCGGACATCAACCACACCTTACTGAAATATGGAAAGCAACTGGATTGGGATCACCTCCTATTTCGCATTGATGCACATTGGCATCTGCTGTTGAGCCAACTCCTGAGCTTTCAATTTGTTTATCCTTCAGAGTACGCGGATATCATCCCGCAGAAACTATTTATGAATCTGTTGGAACGTGCCAAAGAGCAATATGACCTGCCCCCGCCGGTCGAGAAAGTGTGTCGCGGTCCGTTGATCGACCAAACACAATACCAAGTAGATGTGCGGGAATGGAACTATAAATCTTACACCATAAAAACAGTTTAACAATGGCAAAACGTGAACCGATAAAGATAGCTGCCGTAGGCGACTTACATGTTAAGATAACAGATAAAGGTAAATGGAAAAACTACTTCGAAGAAATATCCGACCTAGCCGATGTATTATTGATATGCGGCGATCTGACCGATACGGGCGATGAAGAGGAAGCTCATATTTTGGCTGAGGAACTGCATGCCCTGCACATTCCCGCCGTGGGTGTGCTTGGCAACCACGACTATGAAAAAGGACGTCAAAAGCTTATCCGGCAAACGCTGTCGACCAGCAACTTCCAGCTGCTCGATGGCGAATCGGTGGTTATCAAGGAAACGGGGTTCGCCGGCGTAAAAGGCTTTGGCGGTGGCTTCGATCGCTACATGCTATCCATGTTTGGCGAGGACGCTATGAAGGCCTTTGTGCAGGAATCGGTGGATGAATCCATGCAACTCGATCGCTCCCTTGCTAGATTGGAGCAAGAGTACCCAGAAATTCCAAAGATTGCCCTCCTACATTATTCGCCGACGGCGGAAACAGTCCAAGGTGAACCCGTCGAGATCTTTCCCTTTTTAGGATCTTCCCTCCTTGCGGAACCCCTCATCAGGCGGCAAGTATCTGCGGTATTTCATGGCCATGCACATGCAGGACAGCTGATCGGTTCGCTTTCCGAAAACCTAGCGGTCTATAACGTGGCACTCCCTGTGCTGAAAAAACACAAACAGAAGAAAGATTTCTTTATGGTCGAAATATAGACCAAAACTTACTCCTTACAGGAAAAAGCCAAACGGCAGATGCGGGAAGAAGTACCCTGTTTTCCATATATCTGCCTTATTTGGCTTTTTTATTTTTGATTTGCTATCCATCCGCTCCCGGCCGGCACGAGCACCATATATTTCATCCTGTTCTGGTAGTTGCCGCTCATTCAATCGCTCTTTCATGTCTTCATTCTTTTAATTGAACCAAAATTAAAGGATAATCACACCCGAGACTTAACCTATGTCAAGAAATGATCGTAATTATGCACACGCATCCGTTTCATCTGGATTCGATCCAACAAAAACAATTAAGACCATCCTTCCTCGAAATATTGTTTGAATATTAACTTAAATTATCCATATCTTATCCAAATATCCTCCTCTACATCTTTTCTTCGCCTACCGTTTTCTATATTTACTGTCAGAAACCGGATCATTACAACATTAAATGAAACACATCATTCAAACCCTAACCGTTATCGCCTTGGCAGTATTTTGTTCGCCATCCTACGGACAGCTCATGAAAGCCAAGGAGCTCTTTAGCAAAGCGGATTCCCTAAGAGGAACATTGACGCCTCTTCGCACCTGTTATGATATCAAATACTACCACCTGAATATCAAAGTAGACATCGATAAGCGCTTTATTTCGGGCAGCAACCTGTTCCGTTTTCAAGCAACAGCAGATTTCAACAAACTGCAGTTTGATCTGTTCGAAAACCTATCCGTAGACAAGGTGTTGTACAAGGGAAAATCTGTTCCTCTTGAACGATCGTATAACGCGGTGTTCGTCGCCTTCCCGGAAACAATTGAAAAAGGAAAGCTTGATTCTTTCGTTGTGCATTACTCCGGCACCCCCATAGCCGCAACGAGAGCGCCTTGGGACGGAGGATTTGACTGGAAAACGGATAGCAATGGTAAGCCTTGGGTAGCGACAGCCTGCCAAGGGCTCGGCGCTAGTGTATGGTGGCCCAATAAAGACCATCAATCCGACGAAGTCGATAGCATGCTGGTATCGGTATCAGTGCCCAATGGTCTGATGAATGTATCCAACGGCAGGCTACAAAAAGTGGAAAAACTTAAAAACGGCTACACGCGATACGACTGGAAGGTTATCAACCCAATCAATAACTACAATATTGCGCTTAACATCGGCGATTACGTCCATGTGAAGGAACAATACCAAGGAGAAAAGGGGCCGCTAACCGTTGATTATTATGTCTTAAAGGAAAACAAAGCGAAAATACCCCACCTACAAAAAAATGCGAAGCAAACGCTCGATGCGTTTGAGCATTGGTTCGGGCCTTATCCTTTCTACGAAGACGGATACAAACTTGTTGAAACGGCCCATTTGGGTATGGAGCACCAAAGTGCCGTCGCCTACGGCAACAAATACCAAAATGGTTATCTCGGGCGTGATGCCTCTGGCACCGGTTGGGGCCTGAAATGGGATTTTATCGTTGTTCACGAATCCGGACACGAGTGGTTCGGAAATAACATCACATCCAATGATCTAGCGGATATGTGGATACATGAAAGTTTCACCAATTATTCCGAAGCATTATTTATCGATTACCATTACGGCAAAAAAGCGAGCTTGGCCTATGTGCATGGCAACCGTCAGGGTATATTAAACGACAAGCCGATGCAGGGGCCTTACGGCGTAAACAAAGAGGGATCGGGCGATATGTATCCGAAAGGCGGGGTGCTGTTAAATATGATTCGTACAATAATGGATGATGACGACAAATGGCGGTCAATTTTGCGCGGGCTGAATGCCAAGTTCTACCATAAGACAGTCGACTATACAGATATCCTACAATACCTCAATCAAGAAAGCGGCATGGATTTCACGGCGGTGTTCGAGCAATACATCCAACGTAAAAGTATCCCGGTGTTGGAACTGCGCAAAACCGCAGATGGTAAGCTTGCTTGTCGATGGATCGCAGAGACACCACAGTTCACAATGCCCATTCATATCGGCTTAAAAGGTGGAGAATTGAAACGGTATATGGTAACGGATAAGTTTGCTCCTCTCCCAATACAAATTGATGATTTGAACAAGATCGATGTCGATACTTTCAACTACTATATTGGTACATTAATGCAATAAACAGGTGATTTTATCGTTATCAGGTTTTTGCCGATTTCTATCGCTAAAACATTTAAAGGGTGCTTCACTTTTTCGTCGCCAACAGATGGATAAAACCATTTTTTTTATTTAGGTTTGCATTAAAATTGAAAATAAGACAAGATACATTCAATGGGGTTATTTAACTGGTTTACGCAAGAAGTTGCTATCGATTTGGGAACGGCCAACACCCTGATCATACATAATGACAAAGTAGTAGTCGATGAACCATCTATCGTTGCCTTTGATCGCACCACCAACAAGGTGATTGCTATAGGACGGCAGGCCATGCAGATGGAAGGTAAGACTCATGATAACATAAAAACGGTAAGACCACTTCGCGACGGCGTGATTGCTGACTTCACGGCTGCCGAACACCTCATCCGCGGAATGGTAAAATTGGTGAATAACGGAAAATCTTGGTTTTTTCCCTCACTTCGTATGGTGGTATGTATCCCTTCGGGAATCACCGAAGTGGAGAAACGAGCCGTACGTGACTCTGCAGAGATTGCCGGTGCAAAAGAAGTTTATCTGATTCATGAGCCAATGGCCGCAGCCGTGGGGATCGGAATTGATGTGGAAGAGCCTGTTGGTAACATGATTATCGATATCGGTGGTGGTACCACAGAGATTGCCGTAATTGCCCTCTCGGGTATTGTATGTGATCAATCCATACGCGTAGCCGGAGACAACTTTGATTCCGATATTGTACAATATATCCGCCGCCAACACAACATCATGATCGGCGAACGCACCGCAGAAAAAATAAAGATTGAAGTGGGCGCCGCCCTTCCTGAACTGCAGGATCCACCGGAGGATTTCGCCGTACAAGGACGTGACCTGATGACCGGTATTCCAAAACAAATTACGGTTTCTTATACCGAGATAGCGCATTGCTTGGACAAATCCATCTCTAAGATCGAAGAGGCTATCTTGAAAGCATTGGAGATTACACCACCGGAATTATCTGCAGACATTTACCAGACAGGTATCTATTTAACCGGCGGTGGAGCCTTGCTACGCGGCTTAGACAAACGTATCCAAGCGAAAACCAAGCTTCCTGTACATGTTGCCGAAGATCCGCTTCGCGCCGTAGTAAGAGGAACAGGTATCGCTTTGAAAAACATTGGACGATTTAAATTTTTGATGCAATAACGCATTCTCATAAGTTTTCTAACATGCGCGATATAGAAAAGAGGCCAACTACTATTCTATATCGCGTATTTGTTGACAGGTAATTAACGGATATTCATGAAAAACCTTTGGCTATTTCTTGTTCGATACAATGCGATCTTCTGGTTTATCCTGTTTTTTTCCGTTTCCATAGCCCTCGTTGTACAACACAACAGCTACCAACGTACATCTTTTATCAACTCATCAAATGTCATGGTCGGCTCGTTTTATCAACAGGTCAATTCTTGGAAAAGCTACCTATCCCTGCATGATGCCAACGAAAAGTTGGCCACGGAAAACGTTCTGTTGAGACAGCAAATCCAGAACCTACTGCAAGCCGATACATCGGCAGACTCGGTATATATTGCGGATTCCATCCAGCAAGGTAGATATGCATTTATTGTGGCCAATGTCGCCAATAACAGCGTGCATCAAAAAAGCAACTACCTCACCCTAGATAAAGGCTCTGCTGATGGTGTAGAAAAAGGCATGGGTGTCATCACCAGCAATGGCGTGGTAGGCATCATTTTGCAAACATCTGCCCACTTCAGTTCCGTGCAGTCCTTGCTCCATCCCGACACGAAAATATCGGTCACATTGGATAGTTCCGAAGTATTTGGATCGCTCGTATGGGGAAGCAATATCGACCCCCGCTTTGGTATGGTGAGAGACATCCCGAACCACGTCCAGGTCAAAAAGGGAGAAAAGGTATTCACTTCGGGATATTCCCTCTTTCCTGCGGGTATCCACGTCGGCGATATTGTAGAGACAGGGATCAAATCTGGAGAAAGCTTTTTGGATCTTAAAATCAAACTGTCTACAAATTTCACTAACCTGAATCACGTATACATCGTCCGAGATTTATTAGTCGATGAAAAAGAAACGTTAGAAACAACGAGCCAAGACAATGGGTAAAGTTATCGTGTTAAATATCATCCGATTCTTTGTAGTGGTATTCCTGCAAGTAGCCCTATTTAAAAATATAGGGTACTACAATGTGGCTTCCACCTTTCCATACATTTTCTTTATCCTATTACTTCCCATAGGGCTACCCAACCTATTGCTATTCATCTTGGCTTTCCTAACGGGATTAACCATTGATGCCTTTTACGATTCTACGGGCGTACATGCCGCAGCCTGTGTAGCATTAGCGCTATTTCGCACATTCTTCCATAAAATCACACTCGAAGTGGAGATCAAGGATTCCTTCAACACCCCGTCGTTAGGGGAAATGGGAACGAAATGGTTCCTTCCCTACGTATTCTTCGGAACACTGATCCACCATTTTTTCCTTTTTTTAGTCGAAGTATTTTCCTTCTCGAATTTTCTCTATACGCTGGCTAGCATCGTTTTAAGTAGTATCTTTACCCTTTGTGTGATCTTCCTGATGAGTTTACTGGTTTACAGGAGAAAATCACGTATCAACAGTATTTAAACATTAACATAAGGACTTTACGTTCATGAATAGTTTTTTCGCACGTAAATTTGTCATTCAAGGAATATTTATTGCCGTGGCGCTGGTCATTGTAATACGTCTGTTTTATATTCAGATCATTGACGAATCATATTTATTATCAGCCAACAACAATGTACTTCGAAAAGTCGTGGTGTATCCCGCGCGCGGGGTCGTTTTTGACAGAAATGGAAAAGTACTGGTGCAGAACGAGCCCGTCTACGACCTGCTTGTCACACCCCGTGAAGCAAAGGATATCGATACCGCTCTTCTCTGTCGAATTATCGATATCGACCTGAAAGGATTTAAAACACGCATGGATAAAGCGCGGGACCACTCCCCTTATCGCGCCTCGATCTTTGAAAAACAGCTTTCCTCAGCAACCTATGCGCAATTGCAAGAGCACCTGTATAAATTTCGTGGCTTCTATGTGCAGAATAGGACGGTCAGAAGTTATCCGGATAGTATTGCGCCACAACTATTAGGCTATATCCAAGAGGTAAACGAAAAGGACATCAAAAATTCAGACGGCTTTTATCGTTCCGGTGACTACATCGGAGGTAGTGGCATCGAGCGATCTTATGAAGATCTTCTGCGCGGGCAACGGGGTGTAAAAAACCAAATGGTCGATGCACTGAACCGGCCAAAGGGCGTCTTTATGGAAGGCCGCTATGATACGTTAGCCGTATCTGGGGAGGGCCTTATCTCGACCATCGACCGTGACCTGCAACTATTGGCCGAAAAATTAATGAAGGGAAAAATGGGCTCTGTGGTGGCGATTGAGCCGTCGACCGGCGAAATACTGACATTCGTTAGCGCCCCTTCCTATGACCCCAATATGATGGTGGGCAGACAACGTGGAAACAACTACATGAAGCTGTTGAACGATGAAACCAAGCCTATGTTTATCCGTCCTATTCAAGCACAATATCCGCCAGGATCGGTATTTAAAGTGGTGGCGGCACTTACCGCACAACAAGCGGGCATCATCAACCAACAAACCGTATTCAATTGCCCTGGAGGCTACCGCTATGGCGGCGGACGCGCCATAATGCGCTGTACACACGTACATGGAGCAACGGACCTAGCCAATTCCATCATGGGCTCCTGTAATACCTATTACGGATACACCTACGCCCGCATGATCGATTCCAGAGGCGTGTCAGGACCAAAAGCCTACGACATGTGGCGCGAAGGCTTGTTGAAATTTGGACTGGGACAACGATTGGGGATTGATCTTCCGGGAGAACGCCCCGGACTCGTACCCACATCGGACTTCTACACCAAACGATACGGCAGCGGCAAATGGCGCTCTGGATACAACATCTCGCTTTCTATCGGACAGGGAGAGATGGGTATTACGCCGTTGCAGATGGCGAATATCATGGCTATTGTTGCCAACAAAGGCTTTTACTATCGTCCCCACCTCGTTAAAGGAATCGGTGAAAAGAAAATTATCAAAGAAGAGTTTACCGAAAAGATCAGTGCCGGCGTAGACGAGAAGTATTACGCCCCTGTAATCGAGGGAATGAGCCGCGCAGTGAACCGACCTGGAGGAACGGCATACAGCGTGCGCATCCCTACTATCGAGATGTGCGGAAAGACAGGAACCGCCCAAAATCCCCATGGGGAAAACCACGCCGTGTTCTTTGCCTTCGCACCGCGTGAAAACCCAAAGATTGCCATTGCCGTATTCGTGGAGAATGCTGGCTACGGAGGCACCTGGGCTGGCCCCATTGCCAATATGCTCGTTGAGAAGTATATCAATGATACCATTACACTTCCGAAATACATACAGGATAGAATCTATAACGCCAATTTTATTCCGAAATCGGAAAAGAAAACAGAGGTAAAAAAAGACACAATAACGAAGAAGGCCAGTACAACCCAGCCGGTAAAAGCGGCACAGTCGAATACGCCGAAAAAAGAATATTTTGTTCACCACAGTCAAGTAAGAAGCCGCTATGAATAAGATTGGAGAGAAAAGCTTTTTTGGCCGCATCGATTGGCTGACAATCCTGCTCTGGTTTGCCCTATGTATCATCGGATGGTTCAATATTCACGCCGCTGTTTTTGATCCCGAGCAACCGGGTATTTTCAACTTGGCCACCAACTACGGGAAGCAGTCCATCTATATTTTTACAGCCTTGCTTATCGGCTTCAGTATATTGATTATCGATGCCAAATTTTTCATTTCGGCCTCTCCGATCATCTACTTCGTTGTTATTCTCTTATTGGTTGCCGTGCTCGTCGTTGGTCGAAATGTAGGAGGAAACCAAGCATGGATTCCACTAGGGAGCTTCCGTTTACAACCTTCTGAATTTGGAAAACTAGCCACCTGCCTGTTGCTAGCCTCCTACCTCAGCACACAAACGAATAAGCACCCCAACTTAAAAACACTGGGCATTGCATCGGTAATCATCCTTTTTCCGGTAGCCTTGGTCATGCTACAGCCCGATACCGGATCAGCTTTAGCTTTTTTCGCTTTGATCTTCGTGCTGTATCGCGAAGGTTATGTGGGCAACACCCTACTGATACTGGGCGGACTGGCTATACTCTTATTTGTAATGGCCCTGTTAATCAACCAGTGGATTCTTATCGGATTGCTCTTGGTCGTTGCCGTCATTTTTGCATTTATACTCCGCAAAAAAAGAAAACATTTGATCAATATCGGTATCCTGTTCATTGCCTCTTCCGTCTATGTCCTCTGCGTAGATTTCGCCTACGAGCAAATTCTACAACCGCACCAGCGTAACCGTATCGATATTATCTTGGGTAAAATGGACGACCCTCGCGGTCAGGGATATAACCTCAATCAATCGAAAATAGCTATCGGATCCGGTCAGTTGTTTGGAAAGGGATACCTGCAGGGCACACAAACTAAGTACAATTTTGTTCCCGAGCAAAGCACGGATTTTATATTTTGTACAGTCGGCGAAGAGTGGGGGTTTGTAGGTTGCGTATTTTTGATATCGATCTACCTCACGTTGTTGGTGCGCTTGGTGAACCTAGCCGAGCGACAACGGACAGCCTTCGCCCGTATCTACGCCTACGGCGTTGCCTCCATCCTGTTCTTCCATTTTTTCATCAATATTGGTATGACGATTGGTATTGTGCCCGTGATTGGTATTCCACTCCCTTTCATCAGCTATGGAGGTTCATCATTATGGAGCTTTACCATATTACTCTTTATCCTGCTCCGATTCGACTCGAGCAGAAAAGGGCTAAACGGTTAATGGCAGAAATTACAAGCGGTCGAGCACGTAACAAATGGCCCGATCCACAATTTCTTTTGGATTGTCCGCAAAAGCATCGTGTACCCGGCTAGCAAGAATGGCGTTGATGGATAAAGCATGATGACCGAACATATTGGCCAAAGCATAGATACCAGCCGTCTCCATTTCTAGATTCGTTATCTGACGTCCTTCCAACAACAAGGAATTGGCTTTCTGAATCAAATCGGGATATACATTGATTGAACGTACGGAACGCCCTTGAGGGCCGTAAAAGCCGGGAGCCGTCATCGTTATCCCTTTCGGCAGATCGGCCGCAATCTTATCGAGCAATCTCGGGCTTGCACTGCCTACATAAGGCGTAAATGTCAAGGTGTCAAAATGCCGCTGCACTTCTTTTTGAATTTCATCCTCCTCTACTGAATAGGGCTTAACGTAGTATTGCATCAACGCATCGAAACCTATGCCGTAAGCACTTGCCAATATTGTTCCCATCTTGATATCTCCCTGAATAGATCCCGATGTACCTATGCGAATGATATCCAAACTAACCAAATCTGTTTTCAGCGTCCGCGTTGCGAAATCAATATTGACCAACGCATCAATCTCATTGAAAACGATATCGATGTTGTCGGTCCCAATCCCGGTCGATATCACAGAAATACGCTTACCACGAAGCGAACCCGTGTGGGTAATAAATTCCCGTTTTCCTTTCTTGATATCGATCCGATCAAAGTAACGAGAAACGTCTGCAACCCGATCCGGATCACCCACGAAAATTATCGTTGGTGCCAAATCTTCTGGAAGTAGATTTAAATGGTAGATGCTCCCATCTGCATTAAGAATAAGTTCTGAATCCGCTATCATCACCTTGTCGTTAAATATGAATACTGCACACCTGCTAACTTGTCTAGTTTACTTACGAATTGGTTAACTTGCATTTTGCGAACTTCAACTTCCATAAGGCAACGGTTGTCGAAATTCTGATTTAAGATAGCTAAATTTTCTTCTTTGACCAAACGCATGACTTCATTCATTTGCAAGTAGTCAAAAGAAATCTCATAAACATCGTTCACAGTTTGCTCAACTATCTCCGCTTCTTCCAACGCGAGCTGCGTGGCACTTTTATAGGCATTGATAAGTCCCGGCACCCCTAACAATGTACCGCCGAAATAACGTACCACCACCACCAGTACGTTCGTAAGATCTTTTGACAGCAGCATATTAAGGATCGGTCGACCTGCCGTTCCCGACGGCTCGCCGTCGTCGTTCAAGCGGAAAACAGCACGATCGGGCGTTAGCCGATATGCCCAACAATGATGCCGAGCTTTAGGATGAGACGTTTTTAGGTCGGCAATGATCTCCTTCAGTTGACATTCATTTTTGAAAGGATAAGCGTAGGCAACAAATTTGCTCCCTTTATCCCGAAACAGCCCCTCACTGGGGCCAACAATAGTACGATAGGTATCGTCAAATAAACTCACAGATATGCAATAATTAACACTGAAATAACCGCAAGCACCAGCCCGACCTTATTGATCAATTGCAGACGCTCAGAAAAAAACACGATCCCAATACATGCTCCCAAAAGAATAACACCGATATTCATTCCCGTGAAAACAATAGAGGGGCTCTCCGAAAGCGCGCGATGTGCTTTCATGTAGAATAAGATATTTCCAAAGTTAAACAATCCCAAAAGTATTCCCCAAAACACCGAAGCAATTTTCAGTCGTTGTTTTTTGATCCACACATCGTACCCCAAAAATAGAGACGCTACGAGCATCGCCAAAACAAAGATCACCAACATCGAAAAGGAATAGGAAACATGTTGATAAAGGGCCACCTGCTTAAAAAGAATATCAATAATGCCCATACCGATAAACACTGCCAGCGCATACCCCCATTTACCGTTCGTATCTTTCCCTCCCCCTTTCTGCCAGCTAATGGAAAACAACATGGCGACAAGACCGACCGCAATACCGATAAGCTTGGGCATGCCCATCTTTTCCTGAAAGAGAAAATAGGCGGCCAACAACGGAATAAAGAGCGACAGACGTTGCGCAATTTCCGTTCGAACGATTCCACTGTATTGAATTGCGTAGGCAATACACAGAAATATGGCCGGCAGCAGAATGGCCAGCGCCCCATAGTTAACCCATGGAAGTCCAGACAAGTCGGAGGCCGGCAACTGCGGACGAAGGAACTGCCAGGTCAAAAAGGCCGCTACCGGATAGTTCCAAACAATCAGATGGAGATGTTTGATCCCCCGTTGCTTCGCCAGCTTAATGATGACGGAAACCGTCACGCTACATATCACACTAATAAGTACGTACCACATAATCTATTTTTTCCACAAACCGCGTCCTTGATTGCGCGCTTCGCGCTCCAATTCTACGAAAAGTTCGGCATATTTCACGTTCGGCGGAACAGTATACGCCTGCGCATAGCCTTTTTTGACCAATTCCGCATTCACAAAGGTCTTACCAAGATAAACATAAGCCAATATACGACCATAGCGGTCGCGCTTCCCCACATCCTGCACCAGCCGCACCCTTTTGTTTATTAGCAATTTAGTCAAGAATACTTTCGATTCCTCACCATAAAAGCCAATCTTTTTTCTTGCCGTATTCCTTGTTTCTGGAGCATCTACCCCAATAAGTCGAACTTTATCTCCATTTTTCGTACCATTTTCGACAATAAAAGTATCACCATCGACCACTCTTTTTACAGTAAAAAAACCATCATTTTCAACACAAAAAGAACCAAATAAAATAGGAGAAAAACAACATAAAAATGATATAAATAATAGCTTAAAAAACAAATTAAAAAACATAAAAAACTAATAAACAGATGTATAATAAATAAAAAAGGTCTCAAAAAACCAACATTATAGCGTGAAAAATGCAATAATAAATTGGACAAAAAACACATACAAAAACCGAAATAAAATCACACTTTTAAAAAAAATTTTAAAAAAATTTTGCATATTAAAAATTAACATCTACATTTGACAAACAAAAAAGAGACAATGACAACAGCGAATACATATTTTTATTTTGGATACTTTTATTTTAAGGATAAGAGCCGAGATTTGTATGTTGCTGCGAAATAAGCAAAAAAAGTCTCGGATAACAATTCGGGACTTTTTTTTATTCCAAAAAATATCAATGAAAACAAAAATTGCAATACAGGGCGTAAAGGCTTCTTTCCATGAAGAAGCTGCTTTTAAATACTTCGGTGAGGAAATTGAAACCCTTGAATGTGAGTCCTTCAAAAAAACTTGTGACATGTTAAAGCAGGGAAAAGCGGACTACGTAGTTATGGCCATAGAAAACTCCATCGCCGGAAGTATACTGCCTAACTACAACTTGTTGCGCGATTACCGTTTTCATATTATCGGCGAAGTTCACCTCAACATCCAACAGAACCTGTTGGTCTACCCCGGTGTTAAACTCACAGATCTGAAGTTCGTGGAGTCACACCCCATAGCTATCCGGCAGTGTGATGAATTTTTAAGCGACTTCCCTGATTGGACAATAAAAGAAGGTATGGATACGGCCGCTTGTGCAAAAAATATCGCCGACAACAAATTAAAGAACACCGCTGCTATAGCCAGCGCGATGGCGGCGAAGCTCTATGGCTTGGAAATATTAGAAAAACGCATCGAAACAAATAAGAAGAATGCAACGCGCTTTTTGATCTTGGCCAACGAAGTAGTGGAACAAAAAAATGCCAATAAGGCATCCCTTTCTTTTCAAACGGGAAATGCGGTAGGATCGCTCGCCAATGTCCTGCAATGTTTTGCCGAACAAAATGTAAACCTGAGCAAGATTCAGTCGATGCCCGTTGTAGGCAAAAGGAATGAATATGATTTTTATGTCGATGTAGAATGGAAAAAGCAAAGCGACTATGACGCTGCCATCCGCAAAGTACTGAAACATACCGTGAACTTCAACATCATGGGCGAATACATTAAAAACGAAAAAGTATAATTAATTAGCAAACGAAAATAATAGAGAAAATGAAACATACATTAGACATCGTCCCTTTAAAATCTTGGATAGATACAGGCGACAAACCTTTAATCATCGCCGGTCCTTGTAGTGCAGAAACCGAAGAACAAGTGGTTTCCACTGCACACTTGCTTGCCAACACCGGTAAAGTAAACGTATTGAGAGCCGGTATCTGGAAGCCGCGTACAAGACCGGGAGAATTCGAAGGCATTGGTAGCGTGGGCTTGCAGTGGTTGAAACGCGCCAAAGAAGAGACGGGCCTATTGACAGCGACAGAGGTTGCTACAGCAAAACATGTCGAAGAAGCTTTGGCGGCAGGTGTCGATGTATTATGGATCGGAGCGCGTTCTACCGCAAATCCGTTCACGGTGCAGGAAATTGCAGATGCCCTTGTCGGTGTGGATATCCCTGTGTTGATCAAAAACCCGGTAAACCCTGACCTTTCACTTTGGATCGGTGCCTTGGAGCGCGTAAACCGTGCTGGAATCAAGAAATTAGCGGCAATTCACCGTGGATTCTCTTCCTTCGAGAAAACAGCGTTCCGCAACGAGCCGATGTGGGATTTGGCCATCCAATTAAAATCCGCTTGTCCAGAATTGCCTATCATCAACGACCCTAGCCATATCTGTGGAAATAGAGAATTGATCCCCTACATCGCACAAAAAGCGATGGACATGGACTTGCAAGGCTTAATTATCGAGTCGCATATCGATCCTTCGGTAGCGTGGACAGATGCGAAGCAACAGGTAACACCAGCTGCCTTGGCAGAACTGTTGGACAACCTTTCGGTTCGTCACCCAGAATCCAACAATCCTGCTTTTGAAGATAAACTAGCCGAATTACGTCAGCAGATCGACAAATTGGATGACGCGATCCTACAACAGATCGGCGACCGTATGAAAATAGCGGAGAAGATTGGTCAGTACAAGCGAGACAACAACGTGACGATCCTGCAGGTAAATCGTTGGGATGAGATCGTTCAAAAGCGCGTTCAGCTTGCGAAAGCACTTTCATTGAGCGAAGATTTCGCATCGAAATACTTGGAATTGCTACACAACGAGTCCATTCGCAAACAGAATGAAGTCATGAATGCTAATTCTATAGCGGAGGCATAATGAGTTTATCGACAATTAAGCTCTCTCATTCTACAAAAAACGTACAAGGCACGGTTCAACTCACTGGTTCTAAATCAGAGAGCAACCGTGCTCTTATTATACAGGCACTTAGCAAAGGTTTGGTAACCGTCGACAACCTTTCTGCCGCGGCGGATACCGTCATTATGCAGAACGCACTGCAGCAAGCTAATGCAGGCAATCCACAAACGACCACAACGATCGATATTGGACCTGCAGGAACAGCCATGCGCTTTTTGACCTCCTACCTCAACCTCGTAAATGGACAATTTTTGTTGACCGGCACAGAGCGTATGCAACAGCGCCCTATAGGTATCTTGGTAGACGCCCTACGCACTTTGGGCGCACAAATCAACTACGACAAACAAGAGGGGTACCCTCCGCTAAGAATAAACGGCGGGCTTGCCCTGACCAAAAATCGCGTATCTATCCAAGGGAACGTCAGTAGTCAGTACATTTCTTCCCTGCTCCTTATTGCGGCCTCTCTAAAGAGCGGACTTACCCTCGAGATCCAAGGAGAACTGACGTCCAGACCCTACGTCACAATGACTTTAAACATGCTGCAGGAAGCAGGAATAAGCTACACCTGGACCGAGAACAGCATCGAAATAAAAGCACAGCCCTTCAAGCCGACAACTATTTTTGTGGAGCCCGACTGGAGCGCTGCTTCCTACTGGTATGCCATCGTAGCCCTTTCGGACAAGGGTGCCATCGTGTTGCCGGGACTTAAAGCACATAGTCTACAAGGAGATATCGCTATCGTAGACATCATGACCCATTTCGGCGTGGCGAGCTCTTTCCAAGAAGATGGTCTGCATATTGCAAAAGTCAGCAAAGGCACCGACAAAAAACTTTTCGACTTTAAGGAATGTCCCGATCTGGCACAAACCATTGTTGCGTTAGCTGCTGCCCTAAAAAGGGACATCGCTATCACCGGTGTGGAAACCCTTAAAATCAAAGAAACCGACCGATTGGCCGCTCTGAAAACGGAAATCGAAAAGTTTGGCGCCACCATCGTCGAGGACGATAAAACCTACCACATCAAAACCGATGCCGTACACCTTGTAGAACAGATCACTTTCGACACCTACGAAGACCACCGCATGGCGATGGCTTTCGCTCCGTTAGCATTGGTTTTCAAGGAAGTAAACATCAACGAACCCCAAGTAGTCGAAAAATCCTATCCTGACTATTGGGCACATTTGGAACAACAAGGCTTTCAAATCAGTAAATAATTACACTAAATCAGCAATAATAGTTCCTTCTTATTGCTGATTTGGTATATTTACCAAATATTAAAAAAATATGGCTGGAAACTCATTTGGCCATCTATTTAAAATTAGCACCTTCGGCGAATCTCATGGAAGAGCAATAGGTGTTATTATAGATGGATGTCCCCCTAATATTGAAATAGACGAAGAATTCATCCAATCAGAGCTGGACAAACGTAAACCTGGACAGTCAAAAATTACTACGCAGCGTAAAGAAAGTGACGTTGCACAAATCCTTTCCGGTGTATTTGAAGGAAAGTCTACGGGCACACCCATAGCCATACTTATCCCCAACGAAGACCAACGGTCTAAGGATTATTCGCACATTGCCGATAAATACCGCCCATCCCACGCCGACTATACGTATCAGCAGAAATACGGTATCCGAGATTTCCGTGGAGGAGGACGCTCATCGGCGAGGGAAACAGCTGCGCGCGTAGCAGCCGGAGCAGTGGCCAAGCTATTCCTTAAAAAACATGGCATGGCGATTTTCGCCCATGTTTCATCCGTTGGAACAATAGAATCACCAAATTTGGATCACGACGACCTTGAGGCGTTGTTAACAATTCGTGAAGCCAATATCGCGCGCTGCGCAGATCCCGCAACGGCCAATGAAATGATCGAGCTCATTGACAGCGTACGCAAAGATGGGGATACCATCGGTGGAAAAATTGCCACTGTAGTACGCAATGTGCCGGCAGGACTTGGCGAACCTGTATTTGATAAATTACACGCCGATCTTGCAAAAGCGATGATGAGTATCAATGCTGTACACGGCTTTGAATACGGATCCGGATTTAGCGGATCTGCGATGCGTGGCTCGGAACACAATGATATCTTTATCAAGGAGGGCGATAAAGTAAGTACCCGCACCAATTTTTCCGGCGGGATACAGGGGGGGATATCGAATGGTATGGATATTACCTTTCGAACGGCTTTTAAACCAGTTGCCACCATCATGCGCGATCAGGAAACAATTAACCAAGCCGGCGAGAACACCAACATCTCCGGAAAAGGAAGGCACGATCCATGCGTGGTATCCCGAGCGGTGATCATCGTTGAAGCGATGACCGCATTAGTTTTAGCAGACCATTTTTTAAGATTTAAAGCATATAAGAATGAACAGTAATTTCGTGGTCGCTTCGGATATAGGTGGGACACATATCACGTCTGCTGTTGTCGACATAAATACATGGCAAATTCTAGAGGATACCATCTCTAGATGCCATGTAAATTCAAGGTCAGATGCTAAATCGATTTTCTTTTCCTGGTGTTCTTCCATATCGAAAGCCATAGAAAGTTGTAACAGCTCTATATCACAATTGGGAATCGCTATGCCAGGCCCCTTTGATTACGAGAATGGAATATCCTTGATGAAAAATCAGGACAAATACGATGCATTATACCAGGTGAGTGTGACAAATGGCATCTTGGACAGTTTAAACACGGAAAAGGATATTCGGTTTATAAATGATGCCGCAGCCTTTCTGCAAGGAGAGATATTTGCAGGCAATCTGCAGCACAAGGATCGAATTTTGGGGATTACGCTAGGCACCGGATTGGGATCAGCCGTATGGAACAAAGGTGACAAGGCTTTTGATGCCGACCTGTGGAATGCTCCCTATCGCTCGGATATCTTTGAGGAATATTTGGTTACGCGTTGGTTTACAAAACGCTTTGCTGCGCTGAGCGGCCGACAGGAAGACGGCTTCAAAGATATCATTACCAAATATAGGGACACCGCAGCCTTTGACCAATTGATGGGGGAATATAGCACTGCGCTATACGATTTTCTATGTTTTTTTGCCGAAAAGCACGACAGCAATACATTCATTATCGGCGGAAACATTGCCAATGCTTGGGATGTAATCAATCAATATAACGATAAGATTGCTAAAAAATTCGATATATATACCGGCCAATACGCAGAAAAAGCTGCGATTATAGGTGCAGCTTCGTTATTTTCAAACTAAAAAAACAAAATGTAGAATATCCTTACTTTAATAAAGTTTAGGGTATTCTACGTTGTTATATTCGTTCATCATTTCGTAAACCAGTTCGATCACATCATCCACGGATGGTTTGGTGAAATAATCTCCGTCCGAACCATAAGGAGGCCGATGGGCTTTTGCAGATAGTGTGCGCGGCTGTCCATCCAAATTGAAGTAACCATTTTGCTTTTCGATGATTTCCTGCAAAATAAAGGCGCTGGCCCCACCCGGCATATCTTCATCCACCACCAGCAACTTATTCGTTTTGGCGAGCGAGGCCCCACAGATATGTGTTCTATCGAAAGGTTGTAAACACTGCGCATCGATAATCTCTATCGAAATTCCCATTTTCTCCAACTCTATCGCAGCCTCCTGCACCACGCGCAGGGTCGCCCCATACGAAACAATAGTGATATCTTTTCCTGCTCGGATCAATTCCGCCACACCAATCGGAACGGTAAAGTCTCCCACATTGACCGGCATCTTCTCCTTCAGTCTATAGCCATTCAAACATTCCACTACTACAGCAGGTTCGTCTGAACGCAACAGAGTGTTGTACATCCCCGCCGCTTGGGTCATGTTACGTGGAACACATAGATGCAGCCCCCGCAATCCACCAAGCAAGACGGTCATCGGAGATCCCGAATGCCACACCCCTTCCAATCGATGCCCGCGTGTACGGATAATTACCGGCGATTTTTGGGTGCCTTTTGTGCGGTAACTCAGGCTGGCCAAATCGTCACTCAAAACAGGCATTGCATAAATCAGGTAGTCAAGGTACTGTATCTCCGCTATCGGCCGCAAACCGCGCAACGCCAACCCTATACCTTTGCCAATAATGGCAGACTCCCGAATCCCCGTATCGAAAACCCGCAATTCGCCAAATTTATCCTGTAAGCCGGCGAAACCTTGATTAACATCGCCAATCTTTCCAACATCTTCACCAAAAGCCAAAATGCGCTCGTCCCGCTTAAAATTAGCTTCGAAACAGGCGTTCAATACTTCCCGCCCATCAACAAGATGACCATCACCATCATATGACGCCGCGACAGCATCTATCTGCAGTGGTGAATCTTGGGTGTCTGTAAATAATTTATCATTGTAGCGATCGTAATTCTTTTCCTGCTTGCTGGCAAACCACTGCAACAACGCATCTTTCTTCGCAGACTTTACCGCTCTTAGATCCCGGATAGCCCGGCGCACGTTGCTATACACTTCCTTCAAGGATGGCTCTGCCAACGACTGCAACGTTCGCAAAGGAAGTTCCACCACCTCCTCCTCTATCTGACGCAAAAGCACTATGGCTTCATCCAGGTCCTTCTGAATGGTTTTATGGTAGTCTGCCCATGCTCGGCGCTGCTCATCACGCACAAAATCCTTTGACTCCTGCTCAATAGCCAACAGTTCCTCCTCTTGCGCAATCCCAGATTGCAACATCCAATGCCGCATCTTAACATTGCAGTCAAAATCGACCTCCCAGTCCAATCGATCTTTCGATTTATAACGTTCGTGTGATCCTGATGTAGAATGACCCTGCGGCTGCGTTATTTCAGTTACATGAACTACACAGGGCACGTGCTGTTCGCGAGCCACCCGTGCGGCTTGCTCATACACCTCGCACAATGCTGGGTAATCCCAGCCCCGAACCTTGAAAATCTCAATACCGTTGCCATCACCATTGCGCTGAAAGCCGCGTAATGCCTCCGATATATCCGCTTTAGCGGTCTGTATTTCATTCGGCACGGATATTCCATAACCATCGTCCCATATCGAAATCACTACCGGAATTTGCTTTACAGCAGCAGCGTTGACTGTTTCCCAAAAAACACCTTCCGAGGTGGATGCATTTCCAATGGTACAGAAGACAACCTCATCCCCTTTTTGGGAAAAGTACGTTAAATAGTCCAAATTTCGGTTGTCCCGATAAAGCTTGGATGCTAGTCCCAATCCCATGACGCGCGACATCTGTCCACCGGTAGTCGATATATCGGACGCTGAATTTTTCTGTAACGTTTGGTTCAGCCAATTTCCTGAAGAGTCCAGAAGTTGTGTCGAGAAATGGCAGTTCATCTGTCTGCCGCCCGATGATATATCGGCTTCCAAATCCGGATTCGCGTATAGCTGCGAGAAGAAGTGATAGACGTTGGATATGCCTGAAGCAAATGCAAAAGTTTGATCTCTATAATAGCCAGACCGCCAATCTCCCGCTTGAAAAACCTTCGCCAACGCAATCTGGGCAATTTCCTTACCGTCGCCAAATATTCCAAATTTAGCTTTGCCTGTCAACACCTCTTTGCGTCCAAGTAAACTCACATATCTACTTTCCACGGCTAAGCGATAGTCGTTCAGAATGATTTCACGAAAATCATTAAAGCTAATCTTCGCCGTTTCGAAATCACTGTTTATGTTCATAGTAATATTTGACATATTGAAACCGGTGGTTTAAACAAAAGTAGTAAAATATACCTGTTATTCCCAATTCTTCCCGAACTGCCAGAGGCAAGCCTATGACCCACAATCTGCTACAAATTACGATATTTTGTCAACTTTATAAAATACGATGATGGAGCCCATGGGCAAATGCTGTTCATTCAGCCTCGCAGCAGCAGCCCTGATTCAAAATTGCCGTGGAAAATTTTTGTTTACAGCAATTATCATTACTTTTAGGCTCTTTTTAGTAAAAAAACAGGATGAGTAAGACGGAAAATAGGAATACAATGGCACAAAGCTCGTTCGGCGACCTGGAAAAAACCATTATTATAAACAACTTAATGAGCACGCCATTCGAACAGCGAGACCAGCATTGGCGTAAGGAGTTCTTGAACAACATAGCGGGTGCAAATCTCAAGCTCGGCAATCCGGAGGTCATCATGAGCAATGACAACTTCCCATATTTCCAACTAGAAACAATCAGTGCGGGCGAAAACTTCCAAGCAATCGTTATTCAACATCAACTCGATACAATACTTGAACAAGGTTTCGGTGTAGCTATTAATCCGCAAGCCGGCCGACCGGATTGGGTGTTTTCTTATGGAGACCTCATTAACCTGAAAGCCAACAACGAGTTTTACACGGATAACAGTATTTTTTCCAACCCTAAAGAATACCAGAGTATAGGAAAAGATGAAGATATTCTCGTCGGACAGCCGTCGGAAACCATTCTCCCCGCCGTATTGCGACAGTACCTACGCGAATTTTTAGAAGACGCTGGTGTACGGAATCCAAAGGTAATGCTTATTGCACGCAACTACACGGATGAAGAAAAAGCTTCGCAAGATATCGTCTTTAACATGATCCCAGCACAATTTGCCCATAAAAACGATTTTGATCAGATCATGAGCAGTATACGTTGGTTTTTACCGAAACACTATAGTTTCTTTGGTGTAGATGAAATGTCTATTGAAAATGGCTTCCAGCCCTTGTAATGAAGATTGTTGACGTATTCCCTTGCGGAATAAAATAAGGAGAAGCTAATGTATTTATTTAACGTCCGCGTTTACGGCATTTTGGTTAATGAGAACAGGGAAGTGCTTATTAGTGACGAGAAGACGCAAAATGTAGCCTTCACCAAGTTCCCCGGCGGAGGGCTGGAATATGGCGAAGGGTTGATTGACGCGCTTAAAAGAGAGTTTCTAGAAGAATGCGACCTCCATATTGAGGTGATGCAGCACATCTACACGACTGATTTCTATGAAAAATCCAGCTTTAACGAGAGCCAAATCATCTCCATTTACTATCAGGTACGCGCACTTGAAAATATCAACTTCGACATTAAAGTAAGTCCCTTTGATTTTTCAAACGAAAAGCAGCAAGATAAGATCGAGGTATTTCGTTTTGTACAACTCGATCAATTGAAAGAGCAAGAACTGACTTTCAAAACAGATAAGATGGCTTGGAAGGTATTTAAAACGGCGGTTAACAAGTAGGCTGCTCGCTTTGCTTACGAAGCCACAGCCTACTAGCATGATAAAGCCCCTACTAGATATACTTCGTTAAATAATAAAGAACGATGATGATGACAATGCAGGAAATAATCAAGGTCTTGTTTCGTCTCGAGTCATTGTAAGATTCTTCACTTTTAAATTTGTATTCTCGCTTAAACTTGTTCATATCCATGACAACCTCCTTTTTTTACTATGATGATCGGACAGGCTAATTTACATAAAAATTCTTATTCATGATGATAGGGCTCTCCCCGCATAATGGTAAACGCCCGATATACCTGTTCCACAAAAAACAACCGGATCATCTGGTGCGAAAATGTCATCTTCGAAAGTGATAGCTGCTGTCCTGCCCTTCGGTATACGGCATCGGAAAAACCATATGGCCCTCCTATTACGAAAACCACATGGCTAATAGACTCGACCATTTTTTTCTCCAGGAAACGAGAAAATTCTACCGAACGGTATTCTTTTCCCCGTTCATCTAACAAAATCAATAAATCGGTATTCGAAACTTGCTTTAAAATCAATTCCCCCTCTTTATCCTTCTGCTGATCGCGACTTAAGTTTTTCGAATTTTTTATATCTGGAATAAGGACAATCTCGAAATTAATATAGTGCTTCAATCGCTTTAAATAAGCCTCTATCCCACTCCTGATAAAACCATCATCGGTCTTACCAATACATAACAAACTGATTTTCATGTGATAAAATTATAAAATTACGACAAACAAAAATGTCGGCTATACAAAAAAGAAAAAGCCTGGAATAATCGGGCGATTTTCCAGGCTTTAAAATATAACCTCCGTTAGGAGGTAATCAACCTAAACCTAACACAAAGGTACAGCATAATATTTGTAACTCACAAACTTTTCTGTTTAAATAGTGATTTATTTTTTATTTTTCGACTTAAATAGCTGATTATCAGATACAAAAAAAAGGTTTTCAAACGGGGAGAATGAAAACCTTAAATAACCAATTATAAACCTAAATTATGATAGAACAAAATTAGTGTATTTTTTACACTTTACAAATTTTTTCAACTATTTTTTTTGGACACGGTTGTTTACCTTTGTAAAAAAGCAGATAAAACTATGTTTACTGGAATTATTGAAACCTTGGGTACGGTAACAAAAATTGAGCAAGATCAAAGCAACATTCATTTCTTTATTAGCTCGTCCTTGTCAAAAGAGCTAAAGATTGACCAAAGTGTATCACACAATGGCGTGTGCCTTACCGTGGTCGATGTACAGGACGATAGCCATCAGGTTACGGCCATTCAAGAAACATTAACAAAATCAAACCTGGGAAATCTGCAGGTTGGCGACCTCGTGAATATAGAGCGATGCACCTTAGCAAATGGACGATTTGATGGACATATTGTGCAGGGACACGTGGATCAAACGGCTCTTTGCATAGCAAAAGAGGATCAGCATGGAAGCTGGTTGTTTACGTTTGAGTATGAGCCTACATTACAAAATATTACCGTCGAAAAAGGTTCTATCACGGTAAACGGAATCAGCCTTACGGTATTGAACTCCTCAAACAACAGCTTCGCTGTAGCGATCATTCCCTACACCAGCGAGCACACTAACTTGAAGCATATCAACATCGGTGACACCGTCAACCTAGAATTCGATATTGTCGGTAAATACGTATCAAAAATCATGGCCATGCGTGGATAAGCATGGCCATGATAGGCTATTCCAAATAGTGTCCCTGACGAACCAACAATGCCCTATACTTATTGAACACACTGGATTTGGAGACAAAACCAAGGTAACGGTTCCTTTCATCTACGACAGGTAATATCCATACATCATCGCGATTCATTTTGGACATCACAATCTCCATATTTTCCTTTTCCTGGATCACGTCGTTAGGCTTCTGCGCCAACTTATCGAAAGATTTTTCCACGCCCTCCTCTTCCCCTAACAGCACCGAAAACAAATACTCACTATAAATCGTACCAAGCAATACGCCCTTTTCGTCCACTACGGGAAAGATATTCCGCTTGGAATGGATAATATCGGACTTCCGATCATTGGGCGTTTCGGAAGGCCGCAAGACAACAAAATTTGTCTCCAGTACGTAGCGAAGCTTCATCATACTCAACACCGTGCGATCTTTATCTTCGTAAGATAATAAATCGCCCGACTCGGCCAAAACCTTCGTATAAATGGAGTGTTTCAAAATCGATCGATTGATGAGATAGGATATCGAGGTCACCAACATCAAGGGCACCATCAAGGTGTATCCGCCGGTAATCTCTGCGATAAGGAACAGTCCGGTGAGTGGCGCGTGCATAATCCCGGCCAGGGCACCGGCCATCCCGGCCATCACAAAGTTGGGCACATTAAGCATGATAAATCCAGTTTGGTTCATCCCATAGGCAAAGGCAAAACCAAGCAACCCTCCCATCACCAAACTGGGCCCAAAAACACCGCCATTGCCGCCCCCATTCAGGGTAAACAAAGAAGCCAGAGATTTTGCAAAAAGGGTAACAACCGTGTAGGATATCACTACCCAAGCAATATTTTTATAATCTGCAAACAGACTATTTTGTACAATAGCGTCAAATTTTCCGTCCAAAATTTGCTGAATGGTGATGTACCCCTCTCCATACAATGCCGGAAATATAAAAATCATCAACCCTAATGATATTCCACTGAACCATACTTTATTATACGGGTTGGAAATACGTCCAAACCAACGCTTCACAACAGCACTAATTTTAGCAAAATAGACCGTGTATAGCCCTACGATAACAGCCAATACAATATAAAAAAAGAGCGCTTCCACTTCCCATTCCGTCGTAGCTGTATGGAAAAGAGGCTCGCTGTAGAGCAATCGCGAGATAACGGATGCCAAAGCAGCAGATATCAGAAGAGGGATAAAGGCCGGAATGGAAAATTCCGGTAATAAGATCTCGATCGCAAAGATCATTCCGGCGATCGGACTATTGAAAGCACCGGAAATACCTGCCGCGGCGCCACAGGCGAGCAACATGGTAATCTCTTTGTATTGCAAACCAAAAAAACGACCTGTGTTCGAACCTATTGCCGATCCACTGTAGGCAATAGGCGCCTCTAGCCCACAAGATCCGCCAAAACCTACCGTTATCGCACTCGTTACGATCTGCGAATAGATGTTATGCGGTTCTATCCTACTCGACTTCCGGGAGATTGAATAAATAATTGGCGTGATACCATGCTCCAACCGTTTGCCACGCAAAAACTTACGCACATAAATCACACTGAACAGGATTCCAAACAACGGCAAAATCAAATAAAACGAATACTTAAAATGCCAGTCTATGTCGTTCTGCAAGGTTGAGGCTATAAAATGCGTCATCCCTTTCAACAGTGCGGCAGCCAAACCACCGACAACGCCCACGACAAAAGCTAGGATAATCATAAAGTTCCGGTTGGAAATCTTTCGCATCCGCCACTGATTTATTTGGTCCAGTTTTTTGTAGATCGTATACTTCATTACTCTATTATATTGCTTATAGCTCGAATCCCATAACTTCTTTCTTCTTCTTGGTCTTGAACCTCTCGGGAACAAGCGCGATAATCTCATTTTTCAAAGCCGTTACTGCTTGCTTTTTTACAAAGTTCGGGGTAGTTACTATACTAATCTCCCGAACGGGTTCCGGCGCCCTAAAGTATCGAACTTGCCCTAACTGATCTTCGTCGTAGCCCAAAATGCTCATTTCCGGAAGAATTGTCAAGCCCCCATTGATATCCACCATACGCTTCAGCGTTTCCACACTGCCCGTATTATACTCAAAGGTTCCCGACGCCCCTTGATTATGTTTATACTGACAAAGATTCAGCACCTGTCCACGCATACAATGCCCTTCGTTCAGCAACCATAGCTTTTCATTCGCAATCTCATCTGTTGTTACCATCTTCTTTTGGAAAAGCGGGCTATGCTCCGATACATAGGCTACAAATGTTTCGTAATATAAAGGTGTTTCCTCGATTCCAGATTCATGCAGCGGGGTAGACAAAATCCCGCAATCGAGCTTCCCCAATTTCAGTTCCTGCAGAATACGCTCGGTGGTATACTCCCAGATCTGTAGCTGCAACTTTGGATATTTCTTTAAAAATGCGGTTAATATATCCGGTAAGAGATACGGTGCTACGGTAGGTATGACGCCGATTTTAAGTTCGCCGGAAACTTCGCCCTTACTCTGCTGCAACAGCTCGGCAATTTTCTTGCTTTCATTCAGAATGATACGGGCTTGCTTAATAATTTTCTCTCCGATCTCTGTTGGAACAACCGGCTGTCTGCTGCGATCAAAGATCTTTGCACCAATGGATTCCTCCAGCTTCTGAATCTGCATACTTAATGTAGGTTGCGTCACGTAACAGTGCTCCGCGGCAGCGACAAAGCTGCGATAAGTATCTACTGCAATAATATATTCTAATTGAACAAGTGTCATGCTATAAATTTTAGCTATGCAAAGGTAGCTATTTCAACGGGCTTCAGCGATTATCTTAGGCTAAAAGTTAAGACATAAGGAGCGACCGTCAAGCGATCAGCCAACAGTTTAAAACGGAAACAGCGCTCCCACAGGAATAGCCTTGCTTTAAAAATGTTTAGTAACTTTGGCCTATTCTAAACGACAACATGATGACGACATTAAAATGGAAAGGCAGCTTACTCTGTTGCTTATTGATCGCGGTGAGTGCTTTTAACTTTTCTGCCATACCCGATGAGGGTATGTTTCCATTGAGCGAGCTTGGAAGAGCTGGTTTAAAGAAAGCAGGATTGAAAATTACCGAGAAAGAAATCTACAACCCCGGGTCGGTGGGTCTGGTCGATGCCCTGGTGCAGGTAAGTGGATGTACCGGATCTTTTGTTTCCCCAAATGGATTAATTATTACCAACCACCACTGTGCATTTAGTGCGGTGCAATTAGCCAGTTCGCCCGAGTTCAATTACCTGAAGAACGGTTTCGTCGCAAACAGCCTACAGCAGGAAATTGAAGCAAAAGGTTTGACCATACGGATCACCGATTCCTATAGCGACGTGTCCGATAAGGTGTTGCATGCGGTATCCGCTATTTCCGACCCGGTAGAACGCATCAATACCATCAATAAGAAACGTGCAGAAATAGCACAGCGTGCCGAAGCTGAAGACCCCACCATCAAGGCCGAGGTTTCTGAAATGTTTATCGGCAAGACCTATGTCCTATTTCGGTACAAAACCATTGAAGATGTACGCCTCGTATATATACCTCGACAAGATATAGGTGAGTTCGGCGGAGAGACCGATAACTGGGTGTGGCCCCGCCATACGGGCGATTTCTCGTTCCTTCGTGCCTATGTAGCTCCAGATGGTTCTTCTGCAAAGTACAGCCAAAAAAATGTGCCATACAAACCAAAAAAGCACCTTAAGATAAATCCGCAAGGCGTCAATGAAAATGATTTTGTATTTATCTTGGGCTACCCTGGCCGTACATTTAGGCATCGTCCCGCACAGTATATCGAGTATCAGGAAAAATTCCTGCTCCCCTACACCTCCAATCTATATGATTTCCAAAACCAGCAAATGCTCAAAGCCGGTAAAGACAATGTATCCACCGAACTGGCCTTGGCCACACGCATAAAAAGAAATGCGAACGTGTTGAAAAACTACCGTGGAAAACTTAAAGGACTGCATAATATAGACCTGATTACACAGAAACGCCAGGAAGACGAGCAACTGGCTCAATTTATTGCAAGCAAGCCAGAGCTAAAAAGCAGGTATGGTAATTTAATGATGGATATTGACAATCATTACCAGTCCGTTTTTGAAGTTGCCGAAAAAGAACTATGGTTCAACAACATGTACAGCTCCACATCTTTACTCAGGGCTGCCAACGCCATCAACGACTTTAGAAGCGCGCTTCTTAAGCAAAATGGCGTAAAGGCCCAAGAGGAATTCTTCGCCTTGAACATTGCCGAAGTAAAACGGCATCTTGATGCTATTTACGCCAGTTACAACCTCGCGGTGGATAAGGCCATAGCTGAGCGTATGTTCATAGATGCCTTTCAATTTACGGGAACAAATAAGCTCATCTATTTCAGCAAACAGAGCTTTATAAGTGCCGATGCCGCAGCAAATGCAATTACCGCAGCCATCGATAAATCCAAACTGAACAACAAGGAAGTCCTGTACAGCACCGTGCTGAAAGACTTCCAGTCGATTAAAAATTACAATGACGACCTGCTTTCCACACAGAAAGAACTGGACACCGAACTTACAGCATTCAACGACGAGCAGAAACGCAGGGAAGGTATATTGAATAGATTGATGGGGGATTATGTAGCCGTCAAAGAAAAATACCAAGCCAAAAGCTTTATTCCTGACGCGAACTCTACGCTTCGGTTGACCTTTGGCAATATCAAAGGATACAGTCCTGTTGATGCAACCTACATGAAGCCTTTCACCACAATAAAGGGCTTGATCGAAAAAGGGAATTCGGGGCTGGAAGAATTCAGTTATCCAGAAAGTATCAAGACGGCTTGGCTAACCAAGAACTTTGGCGCCTATGCAAAAAAAGAACTGAACGACGTTCCGGTAAATATCTTATATAATATGGATACGACTGGGGGCAACTCTGGCTCCCCCATTATGAATGCGTATGGCGAGCTGATCGGCGTCAACTTCGACCGCTCATACGATGCTACCATCAATGACTTCGCCTGGAACGAAGACTATAGCCGGTCCATCGGTGTCGATATACGTTATGTACTGTGGATAGCCGATAAGATTGACAACGCGCAATTTATCCTGAAAGAAATGGGCATATAGCAATACGGGGATTGCGGTCATGCCCGCAATCCCCGTATTTGATAACAGCATCCAAATCTAGGATTCCACACCCAATTTTGAAAACTTGAGATAGCCTACATGGATTTCATCAGAAGCGATGGGCGACATCTCTTCCTCGATCAGCAATTTAAATCGCTCGCGCATCGCGATCGGTAGCGCATCTTCCACAGAAAACACATCATCTACATCCAGCCCATACTTATCATCGATATGTGGAGAAATATAGTCCTGGAAAAATGAACTTCCTTTTGCGGCTTTGGTTGCACCGGCCACATCCTCGGCGACAACCAACTGCTTATAATGATATTCTTCAAAGTCCTGTCCCCGATAGCCACCCAAATTCACAAAAAAAAGTTTCCACTTACTTGATGAGGGCGCTTCACGTGGCAGCACCGATATCTTGTACCCTTCCACTGCACGCACTTCTCGCCACGCGTCTACATGCAACTTGCCATCAGCCTCCGGCCAAAAGTTTACCATGGCCGGCTTCAACTTGCCAAACTCATCGTCAATTCCAAAGAAAATATCGTGTTGCTCGGTAAAACGTCCTTCAGGCTTGCACCCCAACAACACCATATATAGCTTATTTTCCAACATTTCTATCACGCCTATATTTGAGCTCTAACTTAAGAATAATATCTCTTTTTTTACCCTCAACAAGCGATAGATTACCGGCAACAAAAACGCCTTTCTTCCCATTATTTTCGTTTGATATACCATATACCGTCGATTCATCATCAGGGTTGGATGCGCCCTCATAACGATACAGGTGATCTATCTTGTAGTGATCTGCGTCTTTCAAGATCTCATCAAACTCAATGTTGAAATCGATACTGTAACCCATGTTCTGCAAATTAGCTAGCGCCACATCGGTCGTCTCATAGTTATGTTTTGTTTCCATAATGATCATCCTTTCCATTAAATAACACCGCCAAGCCGTCTTCTGTTTTATTATTTTTCCGGAAACTGCCTAATGAATCTAAAACCTTGCCACCGACGATATATGGAACTACAAATTGTGCATCTGCTTGAAATTAGCTAAGTTTGAATTAAAGTAGCCCTATCGATACATCAAAACGTTATTTATGCCATACATTGCTCCAGAACACCAAGAAAATCCAGGTAAAGCTTTCGAGAGACTTCTTACCATTTTGGACACCTTACGCATCGCATGTCCTTGGGATCGGAAACAGACCATGGAATCGCTTAGACATCTGACAATAGAGGAGATGTATGAACTTACCGATGCGATTTTGGAGAAAGACTATGCTGAAATCAAAAAGGAGCTGGGTGATGTCATGATGCATTTGCTGTTTTATGCAAAAATTGCTAGCGAAGAGGGACAGTTTCATGTGGCCGACGTGCTGAATGCCGTATGCGACAAACTGATTGCGCGCCATCCCCACATTTACAGCGACACGGACGTAGAAAATGAAGAGGATGTCAAAAGGAATTGGGAGGCTATAAAACTTGCCGAAGGCAACAAATCTGTTCTATCGGGCGTACCGAAAGGGCTACCAGCACTGGTAAAAGCTTACCGAATACAAGATAAGGTGCGCGGTGTCGGCTTTGATTGGGAAGACAAAAGCCAAGTATGGATGAAGGTAGAGGAAGAATTGGCTGAATTCAAACGAGAATTTAATATCGAGAACGGTCAGGATATCGACCAAGAGCGAGCCGAGTCGGAATTTGGGGATCTTCTCTTTTCACTGATAAACTATGCACGCCATATGAACATCAACCCCGAAAATGCGCTCGAGCGTACTAACAAGAAATTCATCCATCGATTCACTCACCTGGAAAAACGAGCCGCAGAAAACGGACAAACCTTGCAGGAGATGACCCTCGAAGAGATGGATATTTACTGGAACGAAGCAAAAAAACTCTAGCAGCCGTAGGATATCCAAATAGGCTAGGGCTCTTCACAGTCTAAGGTATCGACCTTGGCAAAGAGTGCCATAAAGTTTTCCATCTGCGTACCATCATAGTCGATGTGCGCGATGAGGCGGTTGGCATTATTCCACCAGCCGTAAAGCAGTACATAGTCAAAGGCCAGTTCTTCTTTGTTTGGCTGCTTCAGATTATCCTGATAGCTGTCCCACAAATTTTCAGGCCAGGCGTTCTCTTTCATTTGTTCCTGCACCAATTCGAGGTAGGATTTCATCAACGCCTCTCCACCGCTGCTTAAGGCTTCCGCATAATAACGGGCCCTGGTGCCCGCTTTCACCGCCGTCACGAGATCAGCAGGTCGCTGGACAGCATTTTTCTGAACGATCTTCAAAGCGTAAGTCTGCTTTACATAATTCAAAACATCTGCCTTCAATCGTTTGAAATAACCATGGTTTACGATCTGCAAGTTTTTTAGTCTTTCGATAGCGGCCTCATAATGTCGCTTTAACTCCTCCGGTGTACCGCGATCATCGATGTAGTGCGCGGTTTCAAAGAGGGCATAGGTATCTCTCAACTGCCTTTCGCTATACTGCGTCCCCTTATAATAGCCCCTGTAGGAACACCATTCGTCGCTAAAATCGAAGATTTTATTTTGTGCAAACCCCATGTTCAGCAGCGAAAAAAAAAGCAGCATGATGGTTACATAATATCGCTTTTCCATAAGTATCGAATTGAAAAACTAATATAAGGAGCTTGCGCGGATTTACCAATTTATACGTAAATTCGCGACATGAAGGAAACTGTCGTTAGCGGTATCAGAAGTACCGGAAAATTACATTTGGGCAACTACTATGGAGCGTTGAGCAACTTCGTAAAGATGCAGAACGATTACAACTGCTTCTTTTTTATTGCCGACCTACACTCCCTAACAACGCATCCCACACCGGGCGATCTTAGCCGCACCGTGCGTGAAGTCGTTGTCGAGTACCTTGCCGCCGGAATAGATCCTGAAAAGTCTACGATATATGTGCAGTCGGACGTTCCGGAAGTGGCAGAACTTTATTTGTACATGAATATGAACGCCTATTTGGGTGAGCTTGAACGCGCAACGGCCTTCAAAGATAAAGTGCGTGCAAATCCCGACAATGTCAACGCCGGCTTACTCACCTATCCGGTTCTGATGGCCTGTGATATATTGCTGCACCACGGCACTAAAGTGCCGGTGGGCAAAGATCAAGAACAACATCTTGAAATGACGCGAACCTTTGGCAACCGCTTCAATAGACTCTACAATGTCGACTATTTCAAGGAAGCCTTTGCTTTTTCCTACAGCGACAAACTTGTCAAGATCCCCGGACTTGATGGTAACGGGAAAATGGGCAAATCAAACGGCGAGGCCAGCTGCGTGTATTTAAGCGATACACCGGAGGTCATCCGCAAAAAGGTTATGCGTGCAGTTTCAGATTCAGGCCCTACGGAAATGAACCAGCCAAAACCGGAAGCCATCCAAAATCTATTTGACCTGATGAAAGTCGTATCCTCAGCGGATACCCTCGCTCATTTTGATGAGCTCTACAACAGCTGTTCGATTCGCTACGGAGACTTCAAAAAACAACTTGCCGAAGATATGGTGACCGCCACAGAGCCTGTTCGGTCTCGTATACAGGAAATATCGGAAGACGAGGAATACCTCAAGAAAGTAGTGAAGCTCGGCGCCGAGAAAGCTAGTGAGAGCGCCAGAAAAACTATCCGCGAAGTTCGGGAAATCATTGGTATAAAGCGGTTATTTTAAGAAGCAACGTTTCATTTTAAATTTTTATCCTTACATTTTTAATTGGAGAATATGCATTTAGCCATCGTAGGAAATATTGGAGCTGGAAAAACAACCTTGACCGAGAAACTAGCTCGTCACCTTAATTTTGAACCCCAATTTGAAGCGGTAGAAAACAACCCCTATTTGGAAGACTTCTACAGCGATATGAAACGTTGGGCCTTCAACCTTCAAATATTCTTCTTGAATAGCCGTTTCAGACATATCGTGGATCTGCAGAGCCGCGGCATCAACATGATCCAAGATCGTACCATCTATGAAGATGCTTACATCTTTGCAGAAAATCTGTATGATATGGGCCTGATGAGCGCGCGCGATTTTGAAAATTACAGCAATATTTTCCAGAGCATCGTGCATTATATCAAACCTCCGGATCTACTGATCTATTTACGCGCTTCGGTGCCCACCTTGGTCAGCAACATCCAGAAAAGAGGCCGTGACTACGAATCAGCGATACGCTTGGATTACTTATCCAAGCTCAACGAAAAATATGAAAAGTGGATCGGAAATTACAAAGAGGGCAAATTGTTGATCCTCGATAAAGACAATCTCGATTTCGCAAATAATCCGGAAGACCTAGGGCAGATCATCGGAAAAATCGACGCGGAAATGTTCGGCCTTTTTTAGTCCGTTCCACGAATCAAGAAAAATGCCTCCAGCAATTCCAAAGATGGAACAGTTGGAGGCATTTTTCTTGAAACCATTATCTGTTGTTACAACAATCCCTCGTCTCGAAAACTGTAATAGGAGCTATTCGTAAAAATTAAATGATCGCTCACGCTGATATCCAATAATGCCGTTGCACCGACGATCTGTTTAGTCAATTGTTTATCTTCCTGACTGGCCTTTAATGAGCCCGAAGGATGATTATGCATTAGAATGATGGAGCTCGCGGTGTTCTGCAGTGCAAACTTGAGAATAAAACGGATGTCAACGGGTGTAAAATCATTGCCTCCACGACCGATCAATTGTTTATCCTGCAGTTTACAAGCCGTATTTAGATAAAGAACCCAAAACTCTTCATGCTCCAAATCTTGCATGGTAAATCGGAAATAATCATACACACGCCTACTGCTATTGAGTAGCGGCTTGGACTCGGGCTCGGATTCACGGCGTCGTCGACCGAGCTCCAGCGCAGCGATAATAGAAATGGCTTTCGCTTCACCAATACCTTTATAGCGACATAGTTCTGTTACTTCCAGCTTAGAGACATTGTCCAAGCTGTTGTTCGCATCCGATAGTATACGCCGGCAAAGCTCTACGGCACTTTCATCCGGCGATCCCGATCCGATGAGGATCGCCATCAATTCGGCATTGGTCAACGAACGCCGCCCTTGATCCATCAATTTCTCGCGAGGACGATCAGCTTCTGACCATTCCCGAATGACAAGTCTATGTACTCCCATCTCAGTATTTTTTCCAAAACCTAAGTTACTAATTTTTTTAGTAAACTAAAAACGAAAATCCTATCTTTAAATCGATTAACAATTCTTAACCAATTCTAGGGGCACATTTCCGTTATAAACTTTATCTTTGCAGTTCCATAAGTAATAAGTAAACTATGAGCAAAGCAATTATTAAGACAGAAAAAGGCGACATGACTGTGCAATTCTACACAGAAGACGCTCCAAATACCGTAGCAAATTTCATCAAATTGGCGAAATCTGGCTATTATGATGGATTGACTTTTCACCGTGTGATTCCTGATTTTGTTATCCAAGGAGGTTGCCCAAATAGTCGTGAAGGCGCTACCGGTATGCCCGGAACTGGCGGCCCAGGATACAAAATTGATTGTGAGCTGACAGGCGAAAACCAATACCACGATCGCGGTGTGCTTTCTATGGCACATGCAGGACGTAACACTGGTGGTTCGCAGTTTTTCGTTTGCCACAGCAGAAACAACACCGCCCACCTAGATAGAAACCATACGTGTTTCGGAAAAGTAATCGAAAATGTCGATGTGGTGGACGATATTCGCCAAGGCGACCGTATATTGAGCATTGAAGTAATTGAAGATTAATTTTCCTTTCTATGAATTTAAGAGCATTAGTATCAGTAACTGGAAAATCTGGCCTTTTTAAATTGATCGGTCAAAATAAAGGTGGATTCATCCTCGAATCGTTAGATGAGAAAAAGGTAAAATCTACCGTAAACCTTTCGACGACTAAAATGGCAACATTAGAAGATATCACCATTTACGGCGAAGAAGAGGAAATTAGGTTATTGGATGTTTTGGAAGCCGTTAAAGCTTCTGGCAAGGAAACACCTGACCTGAAAGCGAACGGCGAAACGCTCCGCGAATTTTTCCGCGAAGTGGCCCCAGGACATGACGAATCGCGTGTCTACTCGTCCGATATCAAAAAAATCATTTCGTGGTACAACATCATCAAAGAATTGCCTTTATTTGAAGAAGAAGCGCCAGCTCCGATACAATAAGGTATCTTCGTTCATCCATGAAAAATCCCTTGATAATACATCAGGGGATTTTTTTGTTTCCTTAAAAAATAGTTACGAATAAGCAATTCAAAACAGGCGCATCTGCGGACTTCGATTCGGCCGCAAGAACAAATCTGTACGCAAAATGGGATAATCCGCTTTATCCATGTATTTCTTTACGGCCGACTTAAATAGCTGTTGGATGCCAGCGGCTATTTCGCCATCCCCTTTTATCCTACGTCCCCATTCGCTGTCGTTCACCTTTCCTCCGTGACAAGACGCTATACCGTGCAGCACTTTTGCCGCTCGATCGGGATAATTTTTGTATACCCAATCGCGAAAGATATCACCTATTGCTCCATTCAAACGAACAATGGTATAGCTAGCCCATTTTGCCCCCGCATCGGCAGCACTCTTGATCAGCGCAGGCATCTCATCACTGTTGATTCCGGGCACAATGGGTGCAATCATTAAAGATACGGGGATATTTCGTTCCGACAAGCGCTCGATAAGCTGTAACCTGGCAGCAGCGGTAGCTGTTCGAGGCTCCATTTTCCGCCGCACCTCTTCCCGCAAACTGTTGATCGTCACCGATACACTAACCAAGTCCAATTCCGCCAATGCACCAAGCATATCTAGGTCGCGCAACATCAATACATTCTTACTGATCAACGAAACGGGGTGCTTATAGGTCAACAAGGTCGATAACAAGCCTCTGGTGATCCCCAATTTACGCTCGATAGGTTGATAACAGTCGGTATTGCCCGACATAAAGATCACTTCCGGACGATAGCTTTTCCTTTCGAACTCCTTTTCCAGCAGTTCCACAGCATTGTACTTGACCAATATTTTTCTTTCAAAATCAAGTCCTGCGCTATATCCCCAGTACTCATGTGAATTTCGGGCATAGCAATAGATACAGCCATGTTCACAACCCTGATAGGGATTCAACGATTGATAGAAACCAATGTCGGGGCTGTCTACTTTAGAAAGGATTACCTTGGGATACGTCGCGATTACTTTGGTACTGGCAGCACCCAGGAACGGTTCATCCAGCCCCTCTACATGCTCCTGTACATATTGATTGGAAAAGAACTTGTTATTGGGATTAACCTGTGCGCCTCTTCCTTTTAAATATTCTTCGTGTGATTGATCTAAACCCATGCTCAAAAATACTAAAATATTTAGCATAAAAAAGCAAGTGTTTAGTTATTTTTACGATGTTGAAACAACCATTCGTACATATCGCCGCGATGAAAAAGGCGTTCAACACTGCCATGCGTACCGCCGGGAATAATGGTCAGCTTCGCTTCCGCATCTGGATTTACCTTTTTTATAGCGTGGTATATTTTCTTGGATTCCGAAGCTGGAACAGCACGGTCGGCACTGCCATGTTGTATCCATAAAGGTACTGTGGCCAAGCTTTCCGCATATTTGAGTGTCCCTCCGCCACAAATGGCTACAGCCGCAGCCACCAATTCGGGATATTTACCTACGAAATCCATTGTCCCATAGCCGCCCATGCTCATGCCACAAACGTACACCCGATCTTCATCAATATTGTAATTTTCCAGTACATAGGTCAAAACGTCTTTTACCTTATCAGGATCCCATCCATTGGAAGTCTGTGGTGCGACAACGATGGAAGAAGGCAATGCTGTACCCCTATTTTTTGCGTAAAGCACACCATATCGCTTTACCCGATTTAGGTCGTGCCCCGATAGGCTGCGCCCATGTAAGAAAATCAACAGTGGACTTTTCTTTTCCTTATCGTAATGCTCGGTATCGATCAGAAAATTATAAGGAGTCTTTCCTTTCACAGCCTCCTGTTGGCCATAGGAAAGCTGCGATGCAAAAAGCAAAAACAGCAAAAAATATTTCCAATTCATGTTAATCCGGTCGGTAGCATATAACACTAAACAATTTCAGGTACCTAAAATACGATAATATACCCACATAAGCAATGCTTCATGAAACGAATAGCGCTTGCTCCCGCATAACGATACCTTAGACACATCACACAAGATATAGATCATCCTCATCCAAAAAAATGGGTTTCATCTCTCCTCCTATTTGCTTATTTTTGAAAAAAGGAGCTGTCATGAAACAAACCGTTACCATATTATATTGTCCAAAATGCGGATGGATGTTGCGTGCAGCATATTTCGCTCAGGAAATATTGACGACGTTCGTCGACGATATCTATGGTGTAACGCTTGTACCCAGCGAAATAAGCGGGAGATTTACAGTTTCTGTAGGCGACAGAATCCTCTTTGACAGAAAAGTAGAAGGGCGATTCCCAGAAACAAAAGAGCTAAAACAGTTGCTGCGCGATGTCGTCAACCCAACGAAGAAACTTGGGCACTCCGACAAAAAGGACGATCAAGCGGGAGCATAAACTTTGCCATGGCAACTCGAAATAAGAGGATGCTTTAGGCTATTCTCGTGGATAACACGAAATGGAGAATAACCTACCTACAACTCTTACTTTTCCAAATTTAAACACAGGATGAAGATATTACATACGGCAGATTGGCACCTTGGAAAAAAACTGGATTATTTCTCCCGATTAGAGGAACAGCGCGAAGTGCTGACCGAGATTAGTGAAATAGCCGACCGCGAAAAGGTAGACGCTGTCATGATAGCAGGCGATCTATTTGACACGTTCAATCCACCGGTGGAGGCCGTAGAGCTGCTCTACAAAACCTTACGCCGGTTGAGCAACAATGGCAAGCGACCCATTATCGCTATTGCCGGCAACCACGATAGTGCCGATCGCATTGATGCGCCCGACGCCTTAGCCCGCGAGTGCGGCATTATTTTTATCGGATATCCCAAGGCGCGGATTTCGGCATTTGAGGTGCAACATGGTTATGCCCTGTCCAAAACCGATGATGGATTTCTTGAAGTACTCCTGCCGCAATATAACTATCCCCTCCGCATCATTCACACGCCCTTTGCCAATGAGCAGCGACTAAAACAGTTTCTTGGATTGGAAAGCAAAGAGCAGAAACTAAATGAGCTCCTGCATGAACATTGGCAAGCTGTTGCCGACGCCTATTGTGATGAACAAGGAGTGAACATACTTACTGCCCACCTCTACATGCTGAAACGCGGAGGCGAGATTCTGGAAGAGCCCGAAGGGGAAAAACCCATCAAAGTGGGGCACGCCGATTTGATCTATTCCGACGGTATTCCCAAGCAGATGCAATATACCGCACTGGGACACCTCCACCGATTTCAAGACATTGGTGGACATACAGCTCCTGTTGTTTATCCGAGCAGTCCGCTAGCCTATTCCTTCGCCGAAGCTGGGCAGGAAAAGGCTGTTGTGATCATCGATGTGGAGCCCGCGCAGGCAGTAAGCTACAACAAAGTGCTGTTGAAGAGCGGAAGAAGCTTACACCGAAAGCGATTTTTTGATATCGATGAAGCGGTCGTCTGGCTACACGCCAATCCCTACAGTTTAATCGAACTCACCTTGGTAAGCAACACTTTTCTAAGCTCTGCCGAATTGAAACGTATACACGAGGCCCACGACGGCATTATCCATATCATTCCGGTCGTCAAATCGGAGGAGATGACAGAAGAAAAAGTACAATCCATCAATCTCGACCAGGATATAGATGCCCTATTTAAGGATTATTTTCAATATCGCCTCGGACAAGAGCCCAATACAGAAATCATGCAGCTACTGAACGAAGTGATAAACAGTAACACAGAAACGGAGGATTAACACGTGCTACCATTATATCTCAGTATCGAAGGACTATACTCCTACCAGAAAAAACAGGAAATCGATTTCACAAAATTGACAGAAGCCGGGCTTTTCGGTATCTTTGGAAAGGTAGGTTCTGGCAAGTCCTCCATCATCGAGGCCATCAGCTTCGCATTATTTGGCGAAACCGAACGTCTTAACAAAACGGAAAAACGGACTTATAACATGTTGAACCTCCAATCGGAAAATGCATGTATCGTATTTGAATTCTATAATTTCGAACAGCGTAAATTCCGTTTTGTGGCACAGTGGAAACGCCGAAAGAGGTTCGAAGAAACAACCCCATTAGAACGTTATGCCTACGAGTGGAAAGAAGATCAATGGTTACCCCTTATATCCGCCGATGGCGCAGAGGTCACTAGACTAACGTACCCTAACTTTCGTCGCACGATCATCATCCCACAGGGACAGTTTAAGGAATTCCTAGAGCTACGCGGCAAAGATCGTTCGGACATGATGAAAGAGATTTTCAACCTGAACCGTTTCGACCTAGGTCCAAAAGTGTCCCATTTGCAACGCCAAAACAACAGTAAAATCGAGTTGCTCAAAGGCGCTCTGTCGGGTTTTGAATCTGTTAGTACGGAAATACTACAGGCAAAAAAGCAAGAATTGGCAAAAGCTCAACTAGACCTCCATACTTTAAAAGGAGAAACCACGAATCTAGAAACAGAATTGTCTCGCATGACAGAAAGCAAACGCCTGCGCGCAGAATTGCTTAGCAAGCAGCAGGAGGTAGCTTCTTACCGAGCTGAACAGCCAAAAATCCTACAACAGGAACAAGAGCTGAATACCTACGAAAACACGCAGCAAGCCTTCAAAGAAGTGCTTCAGCACACACAAATGCTCAACAAAGAAAAAGAGCAGGTAACCTTAAAGATCCAACAACTCACGACAAGAAAGGAAGAAACACTTTCTCAGTTGGAAGAGCAGGAAAGCCATTGGAAAAAAATTGAACTTGATTATCAGCATATCGAAAAGTTCCGCCGCGAATGCGAAGATCTCAAGTTACTTGTCTATATCGTTCAACAGCAAGAGCAAAAAAAGATGGTTAGTAAGCGTATCGAAGATGGCAAACCACATCTTATAAAGGTTCAAGAGAACGAACGTGTACTGCTTGAAAGTGTACTGGAAAACGAGGAAAAACTAGATACGTTAAAACACAAAAAAGTGGATACCGCCATCCTCTTAGCCCTGGAAGGCTGGTACCAGACCCAGGATATGATTTCGGAAAAAATAGCAGATATCAAGCAGCAGATAGAGGTTTTGGAATCGGATATCGTCCTGGCAGCCGGAAGGTTCACTTCCAAAAACCTGAGTATCGACAACTGGGAACAGCAGCTACGTCAACTTGAAGTTCAATACCAAAAGCAGCTCCTCGACCTGCAAAAGGAAGAAACGCAGCTACAGGTACAGGCCAAGCTGGCCGAATTTGCAGAAAACCTCACGGATGGTAAGCCATGTCCACTTTGCGGATCACTGGAGCACCCCATGCATTTGGAGAGCAGCGACGTATCCAACTGGGAAAACGAGCTGCGATCGAAAAAAACAGATGTCAACCATAATCTTTCGGTGTTGAAGGATAATTTTCAGGAATTTACCCACGCCGGTATTCTCTACAAAGAAAAAAAAGCACAAGTGCAGCAACTGACGAAATCGCTCAACGTACTCCAAACACAGTATACGGATCACATCGCTGCATTTTGCTGGGACGACTTCGCTGCAGACGACAAAGAGCCATATCTTTCCTACAAAAGCAAAAACCAACTGGCCGAAACGGCGATAAAGAACGTCGAGGCGGAATTGAAGAACCTCCGACAAGAGGTATTCGCGGCACAAACCAAAGCGGAAAAGTACAAAGCCACCCTGTCCAATTTGGAGCAAGAGATCGTGGTTATCGATAGCCTTATAAAACAGAGCGAAAGCCAGCTGCAGGTATTGAAAACCCAAGAGTTTGGCCAACAAAAGGACTCTACGCTACTGAGCAGGAAACAGCAAACGGAAAACCGTATAAAGTACCTGGAAGACAGCCACAGATCGTTGACAGACATCATCCAAAGGCTGAAAACCGAATTTGCAGCGATTAACGGCGAGCGTACCGCCGCAAAAGAACAATTTCATCACCTCTACCAACAGCTAGGCACCAAACAGGCTGAAATATCGGCCTTGCTGAAAGAATTTGACTACAGTGATATTATCCAGGTGCAGCAAATACTGCAAAAACAACTAAATGTGCCACACCTTCGAAAGGCCATTCAGGATTTCAATGTCACTTTCCAAGTTGCACTCAATCAACTGGCAGAATTGAGCGCCAAGATCGCAAACGACAATTACCATGAAGAGCTGTACCAAGAGAAAATCGAATTGTTTCGATTGAAGAAAGAAGAGCTGGAGTTGCATATTCGCATTGTAGGTGCGTTGGAAAGAGAATGTTCGCACCTGTTAGTAGAATTCGAGAAGAAAGAGAGACTATTGGAACAATATGAACAGGTTTCCTTCCGAAAAACCAACCTCACCACCTTGGAAAACCTATTTCGAGGGGCTGGCTTCGTCAACTATGTATCCAGCATCCACCTGCAACGCCTCTGTGAGATTGCCAACTTGCGCTTCCATCGCTTGACACGTAACAATTTAAGCTTAACGATTAATGAAAATAACGAATTTGAAGTTATCGATTATTTAAACAACGGTTTTCGTCGCTCGGTAAAAACACTTTCTGGCGGGCAGAGCTTCCAAGCTTCCTTATGCTTGGCCCTAGCTTTAGCGGAAAGTATCCAAACACTCAACAAGGCCGATAAAAACTTCTTTTTTATTGACGAAGGCTTCGGGACGCAGGATGCAGAAAGTATGAACACCGTGTTTGAAACATTGCAATATCTGCATCGCGAAAACCGTATCGTTGGTATTATATCCCATGTCGAGGAATTGAAAGAACGTATTCCACGCGCAGTGAACGTGATTAACGATCACGAAAAAGGAAGTCAAATCAACTATGTAAATTGATCAAGCCTGCGGAGGCCGAACCGATAAGTTATGCTAAAAAAATATGTGATTATAGTGGCCGGTGGTCAAGGTACAAGAATGAACACAGAACTGCCCAAACAATACCTGTTGATTGAGGAGCGACCGGTGCTCATGCATACCATAAATTGCTTCCTTCACGGCAACAGCCTGCCTGACATTGTCCTTGTTCTACATCGGGATATGCATCCATACTGGGCTGATTTATGTATGCAGCATGGCTTTCAGGTTCCGCACCATATTGTTTATGGCGGCGACAGTCGCTTTGAAAGCGTGCGAAACGGGTTACAGTATATCCTAGAAACGGAAACAGCAGCATTAGAAAATGTGCTGATCGCTATACATGATGCCGCGCGACCTGTTGTCAGTCAAGAGTTGGTAGACCGCTGTTTTTCGGAAACTATTCATTACGGGGCGACAACTGCCGCTGTGCAGAGCACCAATTCCATTCGCTTGGGCGATATCGACAAAAGCATCGCCACTGATCGACAGCGAGTATGGATTGTACAGACTCCGCAAACTTTCAGGGCCGATATTTTAAAAAAAGCTTTTACCCAGCCGGAAATGGAGTCATTCACGGACGATGCTTCCGTGGTAGAAAAAATGGGCTATCCCGTTCGTCTTATTCCGGGTGATCAGCGAAATATAAAAATCACCTTTCCCGAAGACCTTGCGATAGCCCATTTATACTTAAAAACCTTGGATACTAAGCCGCGCCTCGAATAACACGCAATAGAATCGCGATGATGGCGATAACCAATAGAATGTGAATAATACCGCCTGACGCGTATCCGCCAAAAAAACTAACAGCCCAAATTATTACTAAAATAACGGCGACTAAATAAAGAATATTTCCCATAACTTTTACGATTGAATTAATAAACTCGTTTCTTATTTTATATCATAAGAACAAGGTTTCTTCAAGAAAAGTTTTGGCAAATTTGCGAATTAATCAGGCTTAAATAACAAGGGACAGTCCATCGAAGGCAACGTGCACGCCGGCAGGCAAATGTTGCTCGATGTCTGCATGCTTGCCAAAGCGATGGCTAATGTGGGTAAGATACGTTTTTTTAGCGCCTATTTCTTTCGCGAAGGCTAAGGCTTCCTCACGCGTAAAATGGGATATATGCGGTTCTTCCTGCAAAGCATTCACCACCAATATTTTTACACCTTCTAACAACGACCTGGAAAATTCAGAAACCGTCTTGGCATCGGTGATGTAAGCAAAATCGCCCAACCGAAAGCCTAAAACCGGCATTTTATAGTGCATCACCTCGATGGGCATAATACGTTCACCTTGAATATGAAAAGGCTCACCCGCCACGATAGGTTGCAACTCCAATCGGGGCACACCAGGGTATTTTATTTCCCCAAAGGCATAGTAAAACTCTCGCTTTAACGCTTCATGGGTTACTGTAGTTGCGTATATGGGGATGGATTGCTGTTGTTGGTAATTAAAGGCACGAACATCATCCATTCCCGCGATATGGTCTTTATGGGAATGCGTGATCAGCACGGCATCAAGATGGCGGATGTCCTGTCGCAGCATCTGGTACCGAAAATCCGGACCGGTATCCACCACCAGGTGTATGCCTTCAATTTCGATAAAAATAGACGTGCGCAAGCGTTTATCACGGCTGTCTGTCGACCGGCAGACAGCACATTGGCAAGCAATAACGGGCACGCCCTGCGATGTTCCTGTACCTAAAAAAGTAACCCTCACAATGCTGCCTCGACTTTCTTGATCGTTCGGTAAAAATCCTTCTTCTTGTCATCAAGCACCGTCGCGTCGACCTCCATTTCCCGCAACAACTGTATCAAGGATTGTATCCGCACTTCTAGATTGGAAAATTTGTTGACCATAATTACCTTGGTATGCTGAAGCACACAAGCTCCTGTACGGAAGGAGCCCTTTTCATAACGCACTCTGTAGCCAAAATCGGCAAACAGCTCCTCCAGCTTCCCTAAATTATGTTGTGTAAATGCAATCACGATTCTCTAATTTTAGCCAAAATAACAAACTTTAGACGATTTCCCGAGCTTAAGGCACCTTATTTTTTCAACAATACCTTGTGCACATAGCTTCCCAAAAAGCCCGTCCCGTAAGCGATCAGTTGGGTATACGCCGCCACAACGCTCAAAAGACCAATCCTTATACTTTTTGTTCTAAAACAGGCATGTACCAAGAGCAAGACCGTATAAAGGCTGAGCAGTAAGTTGCCGATCGAGGTCAGCACATAGATAAACGAACATGTTGTGCCAAAGATGCATAGCAATAGGTTCAATAGCACTAATAGTAATAAGCCCAAGGTAAATACAGAAGGTAAGGCATGCACCGGCTTCAGCTCTTGCGGAAAAAGGCGATAAATATCGATCCGTCCCTTACCAAAAAAATTGGTCTGCTTGAAGAACTGAAAAAAGTTGGCCCTCCTTTTATGATAAACAAAAGCTTCAGGAATTAGGCCTACGCGGAATCCTGATGATAACATGCGTATACTGAATTCGATATCTTCCGATCGACGAGCCAGTTTAAATCCTTTCGTTTTTTCGTAAACAGCTCGCGAAAGCCCCATATTAAAGCTCCGAGGGTGAAAGACGCCAACGTGTTTCTTATTTCCCCGAATGCCCCCCGTAGTAAACGGACTGGTCATGGAATAACTTATTGCTTTCTGTATAGCGGTGAATGAAGGATGTGCTGCATCTGGGCCACCAAAGGCGTCCCAATGATCTCTTGCCAAGCCTTCCGTCACCCTCCGAAAATATCCGGGAGGAACAATGATATCCGAATCAAAGACGATAAAATAGTCTCCCTTGGCGCGTTCAAACCCGTAGTTACGAGCAAAACCCTGCCCTTCGTTTTCCTTTGAATAGTAAAAAACGCTCAACTTGTCCTGGTAACGCTCCACGATTTCCCGTGCTGGAACCGACGAACCATCTTCCACAACGATCACTTCAAAATCCGTATATTCCTGTAGGGTCAACGAATACAACAGTTCGTCGATCTCCTGCGGACGGTTGTACAGCGGTATAATAACGGAAAAAAACATACTAGATCACTTCCTCTATATGGTACTTGTTTCGGTCGGTAGAGTTTCGAGATACCAATTCGGCAATAAATCCCGTTAAGAAAAGCTGTGTACCAATTAGAATAGCCACCAACGACAGATAAAACAACGGTTGGTCGGTCACATTTCGATATGCCGTGCCGTTGGCAATGCTCATCAACTTATCGAAAATCAAATAGATTGTGATGAAAAAACCGATAAGAAAACTGATTACCCCTATGGCACCAAAAAAGTGCATGGGCCGCTTGCCAAATTTTCCCACGAAAAAGATGGACAACAGATCCAGAAAACCCTTAACGAATCGCCCAGCGCCAAACTTCGTCGAGCCATACTTCCTCGGATAGTGCTGCACAACCTGCTCCTGTATTTTGGTGAATCCGGCCCACTTGGCCAACACAGGAATGTAGCGGTGCATTTCGCCATATACTTCAATACTCTTCACCACCTCTTTCCGATAGGCTTTCAGTCCACAATTGAAGTCATGGAGATTGTGGATGCCCGACATGCTGCGCGTGGCCGCATTGAATAGCTTCGTAGGTATGGTCTTGGTTAAGGGATCATAGCGCTTCGCCTTCCAGCCCGACACCAAATCAGCTCCATTTTTTATCCTTCCATATAGTTCCGGGATCTCATCCGGGCTATCTTGCAAATCGGCATCCATCGTGATCACCACATCACCCTCCGCGGCGTTGAACCCAACATTCAGGGCTGCAGATTTTCCGTAGTTACGGCGAAACTTGACGGCAACGATTTCCGGATGTTGAGTCTTCAGTCCTTGAATGACCTTCCACGAAGTATCGTTACTTCCATCATCCACTAGAATAATCTCGTAACGGAACTGGTTCTCCAACATCACCCGACGAATCCAATCTGTCAATTCAGGCAGCGATTCTTCTTCGTTATACAACGGAATAACAACTGATATATCCATATTAAATAAAAAAGAGGGTATACCGCAGCATACCCTACCCTAATTTTTTTGTCTAATTAATTATTGTCTTGCCAAGGATGTGCAGCATCGCCTGGGTTATTGACCTGCAGGAAAGCCGGACGCTCGCGCTTCAATATCGCAGCAAGGATCAAGGCGAACACGAAATACATGATCAGGCTAACGCCCAGGCCTTTTAAAACCTGTCCGATAGAAAACGTACGCATTTCATCACGCTTTTTCTCCAGATCAGCAACCTGCTTATCGATCAAATCATCGTCTAAACCAGCACTTTCCAAGGTTTCTATGGTCATATTGATCGTTTTATCAAAAATAACTTGCTGCGGCTCCGGATTGATCACATTAAACAACGTCGATCCTACAGTGGAAATAATAACGCCTATAGCTAGCATTGTAAAAATGCCTTTTAAGGCTTGGCTAAAACTCCAAAAACCACCTGCTGATTTGCGTAACATCACCGAAAAATAGGCCGCTAAAGCAATCATCAACACCAGGCCTACTCCACCGGTAATCATCGAAGCTACTTTGAAATTTGTCGCGTTAAGCAACGCATACAACGAAACAATACTGATAACCAGTGATAATATACCTAAGTAAATGCCCAGCTTTATCCCATCTTTTTTAACCGATTCAGCCGAGAAATCGCCGTTGATAGTTTGTGTCATAATTTATTGATTAAAGTGTATAATAATTTGATAGATAGCGACATCTAGAGAAGGATTTTCTGCAGCAGCCTTAAATTCTTCCAATTGTGCAGCCGATGGTGCGGGCTCGTTAAAAAATCCGACCATGCCATAGAAAAGCTCTTTCAACTCCTCTTGCGGATTTAGCAAAGAGGCTACTTTAGCAATCTCTTCGTAAGAACTTTCTACCAAAATCTGGTTTGCAATAAGCTTTTCGTAGATCGCATACTCATCCTGAAACTCATCCTCTTCAACCAAAAGAAACTCTTTCAGATAGTCCTCCAATGAAGGATCGATCTCATCATCAGCACACTCCCTAAGATATAAAAAAATATTGAGCAATTCGGTTCCTCGATCGATGGTATCTTCCTCGATAGCCTCCCATTCATCGGAGTCCAAGTAGTCCTCCTCCAGCTTTTGCACATCTTCCGCAAAGAAATTGACCATCAGTAGATCAAAAAATACCTCGCGAAGCTCTTCAAAACGTTGGTGGTCATCAAAAGCCTCGTCCAGCGCGCCCACCTTCTCCATAAACGGAGCTTCTTGATTGAACGCTTTTGTTAGCGCTTGAGCCAGCGCCGTGCTGTCGATGTTTTCTCCCTGAGCGTAGGCACTTAGGCCTGCGTCAAATGCTTTTTTTACTTTTGCATCCATAGCTTATTTGTTTTCGACCAATAGGCCATTATTAATAATTGCTTTTACCTTGCCGGTTAGTTCCGTGCCCAAAAGTGGGCTATTGGCCGATTTGGATCTATTGCTCTGGGCATCAAACGTCCATTGCTCGTCCAAAGAGAAAAGAACCAGGTTGGCGGCACTCCCCTCTGTGAACGCAGGAACAGACAGGCCAACAATTTCCCGAGGTGATATCGCCAATTTCTGTACAATAGCGTCTGCTTTCAGTCCCGCCTTAACCAAAAGGGGAAGCGTCGTTTGAAGCGCAATGATCCCGTCTTTTGCAATTTGGAATTCGACATTTTTAAATTCCACCTCATGCGGTGTATGTTGAGACACCACAGCATCTATCGTACCATCATTCAAGCCTTTCAGCAGCGCGCTAATATCTTTCTTGGTACGTAGTGGGGGATTTACCTTATAGTTGCTATCAAAGCCTTGTACGTCCGCGTCACGAAACACCAGGTGATGTGCTGCAACATCGCAGGTCACACGAACACCTTTTTTCTTGGCGCGCTTGATAAGCTCGACCGATTCTGCCGTGGAAATACAGGTAAAGTGTATGGGGGCATCATTATACTCCGCTAGAAAAAGATCGCGGGACACCATCAACGACTCGGCCAAGTTGGGTTTTCCCTTCATGCCTAAATAGGTGCTTACCTCGCCTTCGTTCATCTGGTTCCCACCGGCAACCGACTCATCTTCCGCAAACGAAATAATCAGCGCATCGATGCCTTTGCTATACAATAAAGCACGTGACATCAGGCCAGCCTGTTGCACGGCGTGGTTTCCGTCGGAAAAGGCGATCGCTCCCACTGTTTGCATATCATAAATCTCCGCCAGTTCTTTTCCTTCCCGCTTTTTGCTGATCGCGCCAACAGGATGCACATCCACCGGGTTTCCTTTTGCGGCATTGACGACCAATGCTACTTCCGAGCGGCTATGTAATGGGGGATTCGTATTGGGGTAAACAGCAACACCGGTGTATCCACCTGCTGCTGCTGCGCGCGTCCCCGTTGTAATATCTTCTTTAGTTTCTAGACCGGGTTCACCAAAATTCGCATGTAAATCAAAAAAACCCGGCGAAACAACACAACCGCTTCCATCAACCACAGCGGCTTTTTGATCCTTCAGCTCCACTTTTTTGGATACCTTACTGACCAAGCCCTTCTCTATCAAAATATCGACGACTTCGCCATGGAGCGGATGATGGGGGAGCACAAGTTTCGCGGAAGAGATTAAAATAGTGTTCATGGGTATTATCTATACAAATTTAATATCAAAAGTGGAATGGGTAAATAGGTCGACTCCAGCAGCGACTGGTGTAACAAGAGCTGTCTTTTTTCTGACGAAAAACCAATGAAATATGGTGTGTATACATCCAAATCTGCGGGTTGCTTCATTGAAAAACAAATGTACGAAATATATCGTTACACACTCGCCAAAAAATACATGTTTTTATTGGCTCTCGCCCCAGGAATAACTATCGATTTCTATATCACATAGGGCAAGAACCCGGTCGATCACCGTCGAAGCAAGCTCTTCAAATGTTTTGGGCAAGCTATAAAAAGACGGACTTGCCGGACAAATGACACCGCCAGCCTGCGTCACGACCGCCATATTCTGCAGATGTATACTGCTTAAGGGTGTCTCCCGTGTAATCAGAACCAACTTCCGCCTTTCTTTTAGCACCACATCCGCCGCACGAGTCGTCAAATCAGACGAGGTACCATGCGCGATGCGGGAAAGTGTACCCATCGAACAAGGGCAAACGATCATCGTCCCAAACCCAGCAGAGCCCGAAGCGAACGGTGCCATAAAATCGCCTTTGCTGTAAAATTTAAAAGGATACTTCAAGTAATCTTCGTTCCCCAATTCAAACTTCCAGACATCTTTTGCATTATCCGACATGACAACAGCGACTTCCTGAACCTGACTTTCAAGTCTACATAGCTTGTCCAACAAAACTTTTGCATAAATAGAACCACTGGCTCCCGTAACAGCAACGACGATTTTTTTTCTGTGCATATCTTTCAATAGAAAACAAAGCTAATAAAAAAGGGTCGAATAAGACTATTCGACCCTACATCTACCTATGAAAAACATGCCCTTGGGGAGGGCATTACAAAAGTAACGCTAAGTTTAAAATTAGCCAACAACTCGTAAAGTTTTTTTAACAAATGTAGAACATTCACTACAGTCATTAACAGGAATGTCATAAAACAAAAGATCTATTAAAATTTCTGTGAAAAATGACCGAAATCGGTATTATTTCTTCAAGACAACAAGATTGCTAGTTGCCTGACTATGTAACAATTAATCCGCTTTCGCTTGGCATATTGAAAGAAAAACAAGCGTAAAGCCTTGTTGAAAAGACGAAATGTTACCCACATAATGTTTGATTTTCGTATTTTTTTGTTTAATTCGTATGCGTCAAACAACAAAGGGATGAGTTTACACAAGCTAGAAGAATACATAGAGACGGGCAATCATCATGATTTGGAAATACTGCTTCGTTCACAGCCGGAGTTACTGAGGGAAAAAACAAGCCACGACATTTCACCTTTACTTTTGGCCTGTTATTACCATAAAGATCAGGTGATAAGGACCATCCTGAACCACTTAACGACCATCACCATTCATGAAGCCTGTGCTATTGGATTAGCACCACAGGTGGAGATGATGATTAAACAAAAGCCTGATGTGATTGACGAACTTTCTTCCCACGGATTCACACCGTTGGGTATGGCCACTCACTTCGGGCAAGAAGATGTCGTACGCATTCTACTGGCAAAACGTGCCGATCCCAATATATGTTCTCAAAATGGATATCACGTTTACCCTTTGCATACCGCGTTGACGGGGCAGTATGATCAAATCAGTAAGATGCTGGTCGAAGCGGGCGCAGAAGTCAACGTGATGCAAAATGCACGCATCAGCCCACTGCATATCGCCGCTCAACAAGGCAGCATAGACATGATTATCGTCTTGCTCGAAAATGGAGCCGACATCAGTCTGAAAACAGAGATGGGCGCCACGGCAGCCGATTTGGCATTCGAAAAAGGATACCGTGAGATCGCGGAAATCCTACGCATCAACTAGATTTTAAAATAGCGTGTCCCACCATACAGGATAGGCATCGTTTTCGGTCACAATAATTTCTTTTAAGTTGCAGTAGCGCCTGCGAATCAGCAGCTGATGTGGCAGCGCAACCACGAGCGCGGTAAGCGCGCACAATAGCATTATTTTCGGCCTTCGTAGTTGCCAACCACTCCAGTGCTCGATCCTGCAATAGCGTTAAACCCGTTTTTTTTGCGTAGGCAAACGTGATCGGAACGAAAGCATTAATCACCAAATGGTTTATAAAATCTTTCGACAAGGTCAGTTCATGCTGCGCCGTCCTCTGGTCGAATCGGTAGTGGCATGCCCAATAGCTGGAGAAGGCGGGCACCGCTAAAATGGTAAAGAGATCATCCACATTTTTGCAGTTTAAAATATGCTCGAACAGATAGGGATTGGCTGCATACACGGATGCGAGCTGGGCAAGGCGAAAGGTAGGAAAGTTTGCGGGGCGCATCCGCATAAATTTCCACGTAAATCCAGTCAACTCTTCCAAGCCGTGCAATCCACGTAGATAGGAAAATTCGGTCCGCAGATACAGTCCATAATCATCCTGAGCTGTCGCAAGAAAACCAGCCTGCCCAAACAATAGGGCTTCGATCTTCAGGGGTTCCTTGCAATACTTCCTGATCAAACTTACGTTGACCAAATACCCCAGCTGCATAAAAGCTTCCGCATTGACCTTCATCCCAAAACTACGGCACAGCTGCCTAAAAAGTACGCGCTCCCAATCGCCTTTGGTCTCTTCATAGCTGGCACCTATACGCGCATATTGGACTTCCAAGCGTTCCACGGCCAAACGATCCAACATCTGCCGCTTAACAATAGCGGAAATCGATGCCAAATGCCGCTCACAGGGAATCCAATGTAAATTATGCATCACTTCCTTATAACGCAGGATAACATCGACGCTCAGCAACCTGCCCAGTGGTAGGCATGGCACACACGTTCCGTCGTCCCGGTAAACAGGAGCGCTATTTTCGTAGACAACATGCAGGATCACATTGTTGTAGGCAGCATCGCGATGATGTCCGTGCTTTACCCAATCCCCTCCGTCCACATGAAGCTCCACATGTCCTGTCCAAAGGGTTCCACCTATGGAAATCCGTGCATACAGAAAATCGGGACCCGCATCTCGATTAAGTTCGCCGACAAATTGAATTTTGATTTCCTCGTCATCTGTGCTATAAAGTTCTAATTGGTTAAAAAGCCTAAATTGCCAGATGAAATGTAGTAGTTCTTCTGCAACCATAGGTTAAATATACAAACCCTAAAACCAACATGCAAAAAAATTATTCACGAGTTTTTTTTATATTTATGAAAAGTAAACGTTATGAGCAATTATGGAAAACGATTTAAGGCATCTAAAAGCTTTAAACAAGAACAATATCCCACTGATATCTCGGCAGAGATAAACTCGGAACGGGCAAAGGATGAGCTAAAAAAAATCCGAAAAAAATTAGCAAAGATTCAAGATATGATGTATGCACACAACCGCTACAACGTACTCATATGTTTCCAGGGGATGGATACCGCCGGCAAGGATAGCCTTATTCGTGAACTCTTTAAAGAGTTCAACGCTCGTGGTGTAGAGGTAAATAGCTTCAAAACACCCACCTCTCTAGAACTGCAGCACGATTTTTTGTGGCGACACTACATCAATCTCCCGCCGAAAGGAAAATTCGGCGTCTTTAATCGGACGCACTATGAAAATGTGCTGGTCACCCGTGTACATCCCGAATATCTACTGCACGAAAACCTCCCGGGAATTGAAGAGGTGAAAGATATTCCAAAAACATTCTGGAAAGATCGCTTTGCACAAATCAACAACTTCGAAAAGTTATTAACAGAAAGCAAAATGATCGTCTTTAAGTTTTACCTACATCTCAGTAAGGAAGAACAAAAAGCCAGGCTGTTACGCAGATTGGACAAAGGTGAACATAATTGGAAATTCTCCCCTGCCGACCTGGCCGAAAGAAAGTTATGGGATCGCTATATGGACTGCTATGAAGAGGCCATACAGCAAACGAGCAAACCCCGTGCCCCTTGGCACATTATTCCGGCAGACAATAAGGATGTAGCGCGCTACGTGGTCGCGAAAATCATACTGGAAAAGCTTTCCCAATACAAGGATATGGACTACCCCACGCTAGACGAATCCATACAGGAACAACTCAAACACTACCGAAAGGAGCTGGAAAAAGACTAGCTACAAGAAAGCCGTGCTAGATCCGCCATCCAGTGGAATAGCTGCTCCGGTTAAGAAAGAAGCTTGTTCGGAAGCCAAGAAAGCAACTAGATTTCCGTATTCTTCCGGTCTCCCCAGTCTACGCATCGGAATGGAAGATATACGTGCTTTTTTCACATCAGCAAAGGACATATCTTGCCGTTCGGCCTGTAGCTTCATCAGCGCATTAAGCCGATCGGTATCGAAAAAACCGGTCAACACGGAATTCACCGTGATGTTGTGCTTGGCAACTTCCGTGGCCAACGATTTACTCCAGCTGGCCAGCGCCGTCCGCATCGTGTTCGACAGGATGAGGGTCTCGCTGGGCTCTTTCACGGTCATCGAAGAGACGTTGATCACCCGCCCAAATTTCTGATCCTGCATGTAGGGTATGGCCAGCGACGTGGTGAACACCGCATTTTGAAACAACAGCTCGAAGGCCTGCTGGTAGTCTTGCTCTTCTTTGGAGAACAGATTACCCGCTGAAGGACCATTGGTATTATTAACCAAGATATCGACATTATCATTCGCAAAAAAATGACTCATCTTCTCTTTATGGGTATCGTAATCGTTAAAATCTGTCAGAAGATAGCTGTGGTGCTGGCTATTTGCTACGTCCAGCTCCTTCAGCACCGCCCTTAGCTTATCTTCATTCCTAGCCATCAAAACCACCTCCGCGCCGCAAGCAGCCAAGGCCATGGCAATGGCTTTTCCAATGCCTGAACTACTTCCGCCTACCAACGCTCTTTTTCCTTTTAATGATATGTGCATAACATGCTATTTATTGTGCAATCAATACGGGTATCTTGACCGCGTGTCTTAATTTGTTCACTGTTTCACCAAAAATAACATCTTTCAAACCGGTATGCCCGTGGCTACCAACTATCAGCAAATCTGCCCGATGCTGTTCGCAGCATTCCTTGATTGCTTTAATCCGATTGTTATAGCGCAACGCATACTCCACCTCATAATTGCGCTCCTGCAAAAAAGCAGCATACTGCTTTAAACGCTCCATATCTTCCCTTGCCTCAAGGTCGTCACTAAGTCCGCCGGTATACTTTACACTGGCACTTTCCACCACGTGAATCAACAGCAGCTTACATGCGCCCGGACGATACTGCAGCACCTGACTGATCACCTTCTCGTCCGATTTGGAAAAATCCAAGGCCAAAAGAATCGTGCGGAACGATGATGCCGTTCGAAACTCCATCTCTTCGAAAGAGGCGTGCACATCCGCGCGCGTCGGCTTACGTTTCATCACCCAAGGGTACACAATGGTCATCAGCAACAGCAACAACAGGCCCAATGCTCCAATAACGATCAACGACTGCAGGAAAAGATTGTCCACATGCTGCAACCATCCGCGCACTTCCTCAAAAACCAACTGAAAGTTGAGCACCGCGATAATGGCAGCAATCAACCAACTGAAAAAACGAAGGTAGGGACCAATAACGAACTCGCCCATCTTCTCCCTATCGCTCACAAAATGGATCAGTGGAATCACCGCAAAAGCAAGCTGCATGCTCAAGAGCACCTGCGAGAAAATAAGCATCTGCCCTACCTCTTTGTCGCCAAAAAGCACAATAACCACCACGGCGGGCACGATGGCCAGCAAGCGCGTCAGCAATCGGCGCAGCAGCGGACTGATGCGCAGGCGAAGGTAACCTTCCATCACGATCTGGCCGGCTAAGGTACCGGTGATCGTCGAACTCTGTCCTGCCAGAATCAAGGCTACCGCAAATAATTTGGGCGCCCAATCGGTGCCCAGTGTTGTTCCCAGCAGCCGGTAGGCATCTTGAAGCTCAGCGACATCGTGCATGCCGTTCTTATGAAAAACCGATGCTGCCAAAATCAAGATGGCCGCATTGACGAAAAAAGCGATATTGAGCGCAATGGCGCTATCAAAAAAATTGTACTTTATCGCTCGACGTATGGCAACAGGTGTTTTCTCAATTTTGCGGGTCTGCACCAACGCCGAGTGCAGGTAGAGGTTGTGCGGCATCACGGTGGCCCCTATAATACCGATAGCAATATAAAGCGCCGCATTGTTGGGCAATGATGGAATAAATCCCTGCATCACTTCACCCAGCTGCGGCTGTGCAAAAAACATCTCCACCAAAAAACACATACCAATCAAGGCGATGAGTCCCACGATAAAAAGCTCCAGCTTGCGCATGCCCAAGCGCTGCAAATACAGCAACAAAAAGGTATCCACAAAGCTGATCAACACACCCCACAAAATATCAATGCCAAAAAGCAGGTTTAGGCCTATGGCCATGCCTAGCACCTCCGCCAGGTCGCAGGCCGCAATGGCCAGCTCGGCCAGCACATACAACACAAAATTCATGCGCTTGGGGTATATCTCCCGGTTGCACTGCGCCAAATCCTTACCACGCACAATGCCCAATCGTGCACACAAACTTTGTAAAACTAGCGCCATCAGGTTACTCATCAACAACACCCATAGCAACGCATAGCCAAACTGACTCCCGCCAGCCAGATCTGTCGCCCAATTTCCCGGATCCATATAGCCGACACTGATCAGATAGGCCGGACCAAAAAAACTCAGTAAACGCTTTAGTTTTGATTTCCCCTGATGCACCGATACACTTTCATGTACGTCGTCCAACGACCTGTGTTGATGAGCATCTTTCATGTGGTGTAATTTAGTGAATCTTCAAGAAAATACAACCATAAACCACCCGTATTCAACAAATTTTAATATAGACTTCATGTTTACGAAAGAAGGAGGCTTCCGCCTCCTTCTTTTTTAATAGCCTGGATTTTGCACCAGCTTGGTATTTCGGTTTATTTCATCGCGATGGAAGGATGTAAAATACATCTTATCGTTCCAGGCACGGTTTTCAATACCGGGGTCTATCGTTCCTACGGTATAGGTGTAGGTATAGTTTTCCGGATTATACTGGTAGCGGTTCACAACCTTTCCGGCCTTCAATCTACCTTCGATACGAATAATGCTGGCCTTTCGCCCGAGGGTCTGCGCAGCAATCATCCAGCGGCGTGTATCAAAGTATCGGTGCTCTTCATAGGTCAATTCTACACGACGCTCATTGCGGTAACGGGTGCGCAGGGCTTCTCCAGCATCGGTCACGGCCGGCATTCCTGCACGAAAACGGATTCTGTTGAGCCAAAGTAATGCTTCAGCTTCGTCTCCCAGTTCGATACAGGCTTCCACATAGTTTAAAACTGCTTCCGTGTAGCGCAACAATGGCCATGGGATTCGTTGCCTCGTATTTTGGTCAATAATCGCCGGATCGGCATCCACAAATTTGCGGTAGTAGTAGCCCGTGTACGATCCATTCCAATCTTCAACGGGGCTGTTTCGGGTATCTAGCCCATACTGCACCACTTTTGCCCCCGCGTTATTCATCACTTCATATTGACCGGTCTGAATTTGGTTAAACGGATCCCGCGCTTTCACGTCGTCGGTGCGCGGCTTCCAATCTGCCCCATCATAGAGGATCGTGGCATACATACGTGGATCGCGATTTTGATAGGGTGCAGTCTTGTGTGTGGCGTTGTTCCAGTCAAAGCGCGTCCCATCGATCATTTCATAGTCGTCCACCAAAAGCTGCGTCGGCGTGTTGCCCGCCCAGTTGTGGTAGCCGTTGGGCCCGTTATCACGGCCTACCCAACCGCCGCGCTCATCCTTCAGGTCATTGAAAAACCGTCCCAATATCAGATCGTTCTTGCCTGCGGCATCGCCCAGTTTGCTGCCTCCGCCCATCGCAATGGCGATATAGTTCGCCTTCCCTTCTTCGGCGGTAGCTTTTTCGGTCAGGTCCAGCTTATAGGCATACTCGGTATGATCCAATACAGCCTTAGAGGCCTCCTTGGCCAAGTTCCATCGATCCGCTCTACTGCCAGCGGTGTAACCAATGAATGCCGCATCGGCATAGCCGTTTATCAAGGTAGATTTTGACTTTGCCGTAGCATTATCATGCAGGTCGCTGGCCGCATAGGTCAATACGCGTGCTTTGAGCGCTAGCGCCGCCACCTCGTTTACCCGGCCGTCTACCCGTGCCACCCCATCCAGCAGCAGCGCTGCCGAATCGCAGTCGCTCACAATAAAATCCACACACTCCGCATAGGTATTCCGCGGTAGGGAATGATCGGTATCCTCCAAATTAAAGGTAAAATCGATCAGCGGAACCGCACCATAGGTACGTAAAAGTTGTTGATAAAAATAAGCCCGCAGAAAATAGGCTTCGCCCAAAAGCTGGTTGGCACGTGCAGCATTATCAAACTGCGGTTCCCGCAGGTTGCGGATAGCAATATTGCTGGCGCGTATCCGAATATACATCTGCTCGTAGCTATAGGTATCCATTAATCGGCCTTGGTCTGCATCGTTTGCTCGCCCTTCGGTTACGGTATTAATTCCCCGTCCAGGATGTGTAAACAGGGCCTCATCCGTCAGTGATGCCATCTGTTCTTCATAAAATCCACCCACACCGAAGCCATTGTATATTTCAAATACAAAGGCTTCCGCCAATGCGGCATCCTGCCACACAATCTCATTGGGCACTTCTTCCAGCGGTTGCGTGCTCACAAAATCATCGTTGCATGCCGTCGCCACAACCAGCGCCAGTCCAGCGCATATTATATATCTTAACTTGTTCATGTATTCCATCGTTTAAAATGACACCATCACCCCTCCATTGATCAATCGCGCTTGCGGATAATATTGTCCAAGCTGATTGGTTGACTCGGGGTCGTACACCTTCAATTTGCTCCAAGTGATCAGGTTCAATCCGCTTAAAAACACGCGCAGGTTGCTGATCTTTATTTTCTCTAACACCGACGAAGGAAGGTTATAGCCCAGTTCCACGTTCTTCAAGCGGATGTAATCGGTGCTGCGCAACCAATAGGTGTTGTTATTGGAGTAATACTGGTCACTACGGTCCGTGATGCGCGGATGTTCGCTGCTCGGATTATCCACCGTCCAACGGTTTTCATAGAAATCCAGCAGATAGTTACCGATGGCGCCCGATTCATCAGTGGCCACGCGCAGCTCGCCTCCGGTTGCTCCCTGAAACAGGATACTCACATCGAAGTTCTTGTAGGTCAACCCTAGATTAATGCCGCCCTGAAAGGTGGGGTCAGTATTTTTGTCACGCCGCACACGGTCGTTAGGCGTTATCTTGCCATCCCCGTCATAATCTACATACTTCATATCGCCGGGGCGCAGGTTGCTCGTAATATTGCCATAGTCGAGGGTGTTCGCATCGATCTCCGCTTGATCGCGAAAGACGCCATCATAGATATAGTATAGCCCGGCATTGATGGCACGCCCGGTGCTCTGCTGCCATAGCGGTGCGCCCGGCGCTTCATCCCAAAAGATAATTTTGTTTTTAGCATAGCCCCCGTTAACGGATATGCGGTAGCCCACTTCACCGATCTTATCCTGCCAACCCACGTTAAATTCCCAGCCGGAGTTGTCCACCTTACCGATGTTTTCCGCCGGAAGTGTCATACCGCTACTGTGCGGTATCGACGCATTACGCTGCCACAGGATGCTTTCCCGACTATTGCGGAACACATCAAACTCTGCATTCATTTTTCCGCCAAATAGCTGTAGGTCTATCCCCAAGTTGTAGTTATTGGCCACCTCCCAGGTGATGAACCTATTCGGAACCCTACTTTCAAACAGGGATTTCACCACATCGCCGCCAATGATGTAACTCCCGAAGGCGTAGGTCGAAAAATATTGGTATTCCTGCAGTTCGTCATCGTAAAAGATATTGTCATTGCCCATCTGTCCATAGGATGCCCGCAGCTTGAAGTAGTTCACGACCGGAATATTGTCTTTCCAAAACTTCTCTTCCGACACCAAATAGCCCAACATTACGCCAGGAAAAAATCCATAGCGCGTGTTCTCCGGAAACATATACGAACCGTCATAACGCCATAGAAACTCGCCTATGTATTTGCGCTTATAGTTGTAGCCCACCCGTCCGAAGTAGTTTAAACGCGCGCGTTCCCAAGCACCGCCATTATTATCCTTCTCGGCATCGCCACCGGCAAAAAGGTAATCAATGTCGGTCGAAAGGAAATATCGCCTAAAGGCACTTAAGTAGTCATTGCGAATGGTTTCGCGATTGACGCCGGCGAGCAAGCTCAAGCTGTGGTCGCCAATGGTTTTGTCGTAGCTGAGCACCGCCCCCAAAAGCATATTGAGCTGGTCTTCATCCTCGTGGGTCAAGCGCGGCTCTGCCGGCCCGCGGATGCCGCGCACCAATTGCGGTGTTACGCCATCATCCTCATAGGCACCCTGCCAGGTGTATAGGTACCAGGGAATCTCCCAATTTTTGGTTTTCTTGATATACTTATCCACCGACGCATTGAGCGATAGCTTCAGTCCTTCCACCCAGGGGTTCGTGATGTCTACCTGTCCGTTAGTTTGCAGGTAGTAGCGTTTATCGCGGTTATACCCAGTTTGATCAGTCGTTATCACGACCGGATTTTCGCCATACTCGATATCCGGCCCGGGCATGCCGTTGGGCCAAAAGGCGGGCATGGTTGGGTTCCCACGCATCAGCATCCGAAAGATCGTCCCTGCTGTCTTCGTCGGGAAGTTACGATCCTCTTGCCTGCCCAGCACGCCAAACTGTGTTTTGATGTAGGGATTGATATTGGCATCCAAGTTTATCCGAAAATCGTACTGCTGGTAACCGGTTGCAGAATTTTTGTAATAACCGTCTTGATTTTGGTATCCCATCGACAAGAGGTAGCGCATATCTTCTGTCCCGCCATCGATCTGTACATTATGCCGTTGCTGTGGCGACCAATTTTTCAAGGTAGCCTTGTACCAGTCGGTATTAGGATGTCCCCAAGGATCGCTGCCATCCGCGAAGAGTGCCTTATCTTCCGGCGTAAAGGGAGCCTCCAGCGTGGTGCCGTTGGGGCGCAGGTAGCTACCGTTGGCATTGAAACTATTTAAGGCCGTCGACCATTCGGAAACCGGCAGTTTAAATATCTCCAGCTCGTTGCGCATCTCGGCATATTGGTTGGCGTCCGCCAGCTTAGGGATAACCGTAGGTTGCGAATAACCTTGGTTAAAGGTGTACGACAGCTTTGGCTTTCCGGTTTTACCGCGCTTGGTGGTTACCAAAATAACCCCATTGGCAGCCCGGGCACCATAAATAGCGGCCGAAGCATCCTTCAGCACCGATATATTCTCGATGTCGCCGGGATTTAGGCGTTCAAAGCCCCCCTGCCGCGCTGGTATACCATCGATAACAATCAGCGGGCCGCTATCGCCCAGCGTGTTGGATCCCCGAATTCGGATCGCCGATCCGTCGTAGCCCGGCTCCGCGCTGCCGTTGGTTGCGATCACCCCCGGCACGCGTCCCGCAATAGCATTGGAAACATTCAGTGCCGGCGACTTTTGCAGCTCCTCGCCTTTTACCGCCACAACTGAGCCTGTAACGGTCTCCCGCTTTTGGGTGCCATATCCTACCACAACCACCTCGTCAATATTCGCGTTGGAGGTCAGCAGCAGCACATCGATGGATGCCCGGCCATTCACCTGTTCGGTTACCGGATCCATACCGACCATATTGAAACGCAACTGCCCATTCGCGGGCACCTCAGGCAGTTCGTAGTATCCCTTGGCATCGGTGGTGGTGGCTAGACTGGCACCCACCACCGTCACGGTAACGCCCGGCACCCCTTCGCCATTTTCTTGGTTTCGTACCACCCCCTTTACCGTAATTTTTTCCTGCTGTAGGTGGGCAGACAGGAGCTGGTGGTCTCCTGAAGCATACACGCTTTCACTGCGCAGGGAACCAAAACAAGTCAAGATGGACGTTCCCACATAGAGAAAACGCCGAAAATCTTTCTTGTAGCTTTGTGTTGTTCGCATAAGTATGAGTTTATGATAATTTAGAAAAATGCAAAGAAATACACCGCCATCTAGCCTTATAGCGGTAGCCACATCGCATCATGTGGGTTTAATTCGGCGAGCTGGGGCATGGCGCGGCCATGCACAAGGTTGTACATACCTTGCGATCAAAGAAAGCATCATCCCAAAAGAAAAGACAATAACCCTCCGAAGCTCCGTTGGCCTGGTCCAGCCAGGGTCACGAAATTCGCGGATGAGCACTTTTTTCTAAATGCCGAATTAAAAAGTCAATCGACCGCGGTAGATTAGAGCAGCCGAGGTGATTTTTCGAACTTCAGAAAAACAGGAAATAAGCAAATGTAAGTAGTCATAAGAATAGTAGTTTACAGTTGATTAAAAGTAGTTTATAGTCGTTACATAAAAATAGGAATTAAAAACAAAAGGAGCGAAATTTTTCAACATCGCCCCTTATAAAGTATTGATAATCAGAAAATTTAATTTTATTTCGGATATCCTTCCTCGTCCAAATCGTCCCGATAGTCCTCCATATCCTCCGCGAGCTTTTTGTCATACGCGCTCACTTTCAAGCCATCTTCGCCCACGATATGCATATGTGAATTTTCTAGATTTTCGCCCTTAAGTTCGTCTTTATCGGCATACTCGTCCCCTACAAAGGGATTGGCCTCATCGTAGCTCGAGTCGTCATCTTCGGCGCCTTCACTCAAGGTCGGGTAGTCTGCCGGATGCTCATAATCTGGATCCTCATTATCCACATCATATACGTAAGATGACTTTTCCGCGTCGTAGCTTAGATCTTCCGACGGTCTTGCTGCGCCGTCTTCTTCCTCTTCGGGCTTCCTATTATCTGATTCCGGTATCATGTTTCCTCCTTTTTTAAACGTGTAAACTATAGGAATAACAATCTTCAGCAGCACCTAGTTTTATAAAATGCAGATTACAGTTTTACATATCTCTTCTTTTTAGTAACTTTAGGGTAGATTATAAACTTCTTTTATTATGCACACGAAAACAGAATACCTGATATGGGATAAGATTGTCCATAGTGCTAAGAACAGAATTGATTTAAACACTTACGGAGAAAAGGCAGCCAAGATAAGCCCGGAAATTTTAGACAAATTGCTTTTACACATCATCGTCGCTTTCGCGTCGGGAGAAGATCATTGCAGTATTTCGACCAACCTACACAACGAATTGCAACATATCGGCATAGCAGTCAACGAAGAGGTGATCGACAATATTATCGCGGATAAGCATGTGCTCTTTAGTGCAGAGATATACGCAGCATACCTCACCTTCTCCATGTTGGAGGATGGACACACGGAACAAGAGGTGCTCGGCTACGTGGCCGACCTGCTCGATAGTCCTAAAGTTTATTAACGCTTACTTATTGAAGTAATAAGACAAGGTATCGCTCCCTACTGCTACCGATGACGCTGGACTGCGGTTCAACGCCGGAGAAGCTATGCCCTGATCCCAGCTGGCTGTCGATACAAAAACGCGAGCTTCATCCCACACACCGGCATCAATAAAGAGCTGCAATGTTTTTACACCGCCTTCAATAATGATCGACTGCACATCCATCAGGTAAAGCTGGTATAAAATATTCTGCGGCAAGTAAAGCGGAAAATTCTCTAGCGCAACCAGCTTCCGCTTGGCCTGCCAATCGGTTTCCTTTGCGTTGAAAACAATGGTCTCCGCAGCCTCGTCATACAGGGCGGCCTCCGCAGGAACCACCAAATCCCGGTCAATAAGTACACGCTTCGGATTGCGGCCCTTCCATAGCCTAACCGTCAAGGAAGGATTATCGAGCAGCGCTGTGGCCGTACCCACCAACACCGCATCTTCCTCCGCACGCCACTTGTGCACCAGCTGCTTGCTGGCTGCATTGCTTATCCAGGCCTGCCCTGGTTCGACTGGCGCAAACAGGCCGTTGCTTGTTTCGGCCCACTTCAAAATCACGTAAGGCCTCTGTTGGGTGATCCGCGTAAAGAAACGTCGGTTCATAAACCGACATTCTGCTTCCAAAACACCTACCCTTGTGTCGATATCGGCATCTTGTAATTTCTGCAGCCCCCGCCCATTGACCTTCGCAAAGGGATCCAAGCAGCCGATCACCACGCGCGCAAACTGATGGCGCACGAGCATATCCGCACAGGGAGGTGTTTTTCCATGATGCGCACATGGCTCTAGGCTCACATAGATCGTCGCCCGGCGAAAGCGCCGCAAGGCCTCCTCCTCGCCCAGCACATGCGTGGCATTCCGCACGGCGTTGACCTCGGCATGCGGGCCGCCATAGGGCGATGTGTAGCCCTCTCCTATAATCTGCCCATCGCAAACGATCACGGCACCCACCATCGGATTCGGACTTACGGTCCCTGCACCCAAAACGGCCAAGTCAAGGCAGCGGCGCATATATGCTTCATCATGTACCATGATACAAACTTAGTATTTAGCAAAGAATATAAAAAGTGTAGGCAGCTTTTGTAAGTTTGCATCATGAAAGATTACAAAGCTTGGGCAGATGAATACAGCAAGCAACTTGCAGCGCTCTACGATGCGGACGAAAGCAAGCAGCTTTTTCTGTTGGCCTATAGCTTCATCAGCCACAAAAAGACGGTGCACTATGCGCTTGAACGCCATATGCCGGTAGAAACTGAAATTGCAAACCAGTTCTTACGCATTTTGCAGGAACTACAGCGCGGCCGCCCCATCCAACATATTATTGGCGAAGCCGATTTCTTTGGCCTCCGTTTTAAGGTCAACGAGCATACGTTGATTCCCCGAACAGAGACCGAAGAACTCGTCGACTGGATCATCAAGGAATACGGAAATACCCCCGATCTGTCTATATTGGATATCGGTACAGGCTCCGGCTGCATCGCCATCACGCTGGCCAAGCATCTTCCCCATGCACGCGTTGAGGCGTTAGATATCTCCAAAGAGGCTATCGCCGTAGCCCGCGATAATGCTGCCCGACTGGGTGTGCAGGTTAACTTTATAGAGGCTGATATCTTGGAATGGGATAGCTTTATGCAGGATAGCCAACGCTACACCGTCGTCGTCAGCAACCCGCCCTACATTACGCCCAACGAGCAGGCCCAGATGCATATCAATGTCTTGCAGTATGAACCCCATTCGGCCCTATTCGTCGAAGAGCATAATCCGCTTCTTTTCTATAATGTGGCCGCAGACCTCGCAAAAAAGCATATGGAGCATCAAGGTGCCCTGTTCTTCGAAATCAACCAATACCTCGGCCAACAAACGGTAGAGCTGTTGCGCAAAAAAGGATTCGAAGACGTCCGCTTACGAAAAGACCTCAACAATGTGGACCGTATGATCTGCGCAAAAATGATTTTTTGACCATTTTTTCAAACTGAAAAACAAGCATTTAAAAGCATCGATAAAAAATAAAACCGCTTTGATTTGGCTCAAATCAACATTTTTTATACCTTTGCATCACTTCAAACAACGAAGGCTCCTTCGAAATTGATAGAAGTAAGATTCCGTAGCTCAGCTGGTAGAGCAATACACTTTTAATGTATGGGTCCTGGGTTCGAATCCCAGCGGGATCACAAAAAAAGCTCAATCGAAAGATTGGGCTTTTTTTGTGCCCTAGCTGGGGCTCGAACAGAAGGGTTGGGATGGGTTCGAACATAGCGAAGCTCGTTCAGGGTAATGCTTGGGGATGGTGGGGCTGAACAAATCCCAGCGGGATCACAAAAAAAAGCAACTCCAAAAGAGTTGCTTTTTTTGTGCCCTAGCTGGGGCTCGAACAGAAGCGTTGGGATGGGTTCGAACATAGCGAAGCTCGTTCAGGGTGATGCTTGAGGATCATACCGAATTCTTGGGGGGGATAAAATTTAAGCATATAATTTCATTACCCTGTACAGGAAGAATTTTGTATCCCTGACTCCGCGGAATATACTCCTAAAGGCTTTAAGTTTTGCATTG